>Ga0233441_1000742_pt1 | contig 34415 bp, 43 predicted proteins | sample SI_123_September_4_FD_182781 | JGI IMG/M metagenome (GOLD analysis project Ga0233441, IMG submission 182781) | Seawater microbial communities from Saanich Inlet, British Columbia, Canada - SI_123_September2016_135_MG | ecosystem: Environmental > Aquatic > Marine > Inlet | place: Canada: British...
TGCAATAATTGTTTTTGATTTCTTTCTTTTCTTAAAAGCTATTTAAAAACCACTCAAAAACAATTATTGCATGGTTCGAATAATAAAAGAAAGATGCCCTGCAAACCATGCTTGTCCTTTAGTAAAAGCTTGTCCAAAAGAAGCAATAACACAAAGTGGTTTTGATGCCCCCGATTTTGATAAAACCAAATGCATCAAGTGTAATATATGCATAAACAATTGCCCTTATTCGTGTTTTGTCGAATAGGGCTCTGACAAAGCTTTATTTATATCACCCGCAGCTATATTAATAGCCTTCAAAATATTTGCGGACGTCAGTAGCGTCTTCAAAAGTGATATGTCATCGAGCATAGTGAGATGGCATTATTTAGTGCAGGTTTAAACTCAACAGAGTTTAAAAGTGCAGGTGAGCAAAAAATGGAATATTCAAATAAAAAGAAAGTTGATTTCAAACGAAATTTAAGCGAGTACTACAAAATCGCAAAACCCTATAAAAAATACTTTGCGATCACGGCTTTCTTCGTTACCATCGTTAGTTTTGTGCATGTTCTTGAACGATATTTGTTCAAAGAACTAATTGACAACGGAACTCTATTCGTTAACGGTACGCTTGGACAAGATGCATTTATCCAGATAATTATACTTTTAGCAGTTGTTTTTGTTACTACGGGCATAATCCGAATAATTAGTGACTGGATGCGATTTCATACAATAAATAACTTAGAGAAAAAAATGATTATCGACTTGAAAAACAAATTCTTTAATCACATAGTTGGTTTATCGCATAGTTTCCACACATCACATCGAACCGGTAGCTTGATTGCAAGATTTACTCGTGGGAGCAGAGCACAAGAAAGTATAACGGATTTCTTTGCATTTGAAACGCTTCCGTTAGCAATTGAATTCATAATTGTTATAATCGCATTTGTTTACTTAGATCCGCTTTCAGCAATCATTCTTACTCTAATGGTTATAGCATTCATAATTTACAGTATTTATATCCTAAGAAAACAACAATCTAAACTTGTGTTGTTTAATCAAACAGAAGACATAGAAAAAGCATATCTAAGCGACTCATTTATGAATATTGAAACAATAAAGTTTTTTGGTAAACACGAGCATGTAAAAACTAAATTTTTTGATGTGAGTACAAATACCATGGATAGACTAGTTGCTGTTTGGGGTTATTCTAGATGGATGGTGTCAGGACACGGAACAATATTTGTTGTAGCTCTACTTGCATTATTAATTTCGCCCATACTTGGTTTGTTAAATGGAACAGTAACAATTGGAACCGTTGCATTCATTTACACAATTTATGTTGGAATGGCTGGACCATTATCAAGATTCACTTGGCATTTACGAAGTTTTTACAACGCGATGGCAGATTTTCAGAGTTTGAATCTATATGATCTAGTAAAAAATGAAGTAGAAGATGCACCCGATGCAAAAGAAATTAAAGTAAAGCAAGGACGCATTAACTTCAAAGATATTCATTTCAGCTATCACAAAAGAAAAATAATTAAGGGAATGGATTTGGATATACAACCAAATGAAAAAGTTGCTTTAGTTGGGCACTCAGGTAGCGGAAAAACTACTATCGTTAAATTACTTTATCGATTATATGATCTCAACAAAGGAAGCATACACGTTGATGGAAAAGACATTGCATATGTAAAACAAGAGTCTCTACGAAACGAAATGAGTATCGTTCCACAAGAAGGAATTTTGTTTAATGACTCTATTGAAAACAATATAAAGTTTTCAAAGCCAAATGCAACCAAAAAAGAAGTTGTGAAAGCTCTAAAAGCTGCACAGTTTTACAAATTTGTTCAGTCTTTACCAGACAAAGAACAGACGATGGTTGGAGAACGCGGAATCAAGCTTTCTGGTGGAGAAAAACAACGACTTTCTGTAGCAAGAGCGTTGCTTGCAAACAAAAAGATTCTTGTGCTAGACGAAGCTACTAGCGCGCTTGACTCAAAAACAGAGATGGAAATACAAAAAGCTTTGTGGAAGTTAATGAAAGGGCGGACAACCATAATCATTGCACATAGATTAAGCACAATAATGCATTCTGATAAAATTGTTGTAATGGACAAAGGAAAAATTGTTCAAATAGGTAAACACGCGACTCTAATAAAGAAAAGGGGTGTTTACAAAGAATTGTGGGCTCTGCAAAAAGGCGGCTACTTGCAAGAATGATTCATACTAGTTTTTAACTTTTTTTAAACTATAACTAGTTATGTGTTTTGGATTATTCAAACGGAAAAAAAAGACTGTTGAGACAAGCGAGCCAATTATCCCTTTACATAGGCAAGCGCAAATCAAACAAGAAGTTAGAAACGAAAAAGTAATTGAACTAAAAAAAATACATAAGAAAGAAAAAGCAGATAAACTAGTTACTGATGTTATCGCAGAAGATATTCGCGACAAGAAACTAGTTGATATTGATTTTGGTAAAACAGATGTTTCTTTATTCCAAGTTAATGGGGTTTACAATGTTGGTCCTACAATACTTATCAGTGGTTTTTTAGAATCAGGTAGATTAAAAACAGGGATGAAAGCTAAGGTAAATGAGATTCCTTTGAAAATAATGGAAGTTCGAAAAGAACGAGAAAAAGTTTCTGATTTAATCCCGGGCCAAGAAGGTACTTTGGTTGTAAGTGCAAAGAAAAGTCCTTTACTCAAGCAAGGCGACTTTTTAGAGTTCGAGTGAAAGCTATTTAAACATTCTTCAATCAATTTTCTTAAACGCACGAGTATCCGAGCGGTCAAAGGAGCGGGACTCAAAATCCCGTGGCTTAGTGTCTACGCAGGTTCGAATCCTGCCTCGTGCATTAAAAACTATTTCTTCTTATAACCAAAGACTTTGTTGTATTTGCTATGATCAATTATATCCAGAATTTCTAAAAAGATTTCCAAGACGTCTATTTCTTCAGTTCGCTGATTTTGCCTAATCGTATAAACCATTCGCCAGTAATTTGACAAGTTTATTTTCCAAAGATTTGTTACAGCATATTCACTAAGATACTTTTTTGGGATCCGACTTTTCTTAATTTGAATTCCTGCAGAACAATTTATTTTTAAAACATCAATTTTCGAATTAATCGAATCAAAAAGAGTTAAATTAAATTTGTTATCTAACTGATCTTTTAGGGTTAGATATGCTTCGCGAGCATCATCCATTAAGCGAACTCTTATCTTTGCATTCATTAAACTTCAAGAATTCTTGTTTTCTTGGCGTTTATATTTCTTTCCAGTTTTTCGTTGATTGTCCAAATAAATCCGTTTTTAATTTCAAGAACCATCCCACGTTTCTGCATATAATCAAGAGCAACATTTAGTGTTGAACGCATTACTTTTTTTGGAAGCAAATCAATGATTTTATTTCTACTAATAGCTGTTTCAGAATTTTTTATTACTTCTTCAATCGCCAACACTGTTTTTAGAGTTGGATAATGCAAAATTTCTTTTTGTACTAATATTGTTTTAGTCATCTGAACCACTAATATATCTATACCCCTAATATATTTATAACCCTTTTGATTTATTCTATTATTATGAACTGCAAGAAAGATCGGAATTTGAAATGGTGTAATTGTTCTTACCCTTGCGATAAAAAAGGTATTTGCTGTGATTGCGTAAAGTACCACAGAGAAAGAAACGAATTACCCGCTTGTTATTTTGATAAAGACACTGAAAGGTCTTATGATAGAAGTGTCGAAAATTATTTGAAGAATAAGTGATTTAAAGAAGTAATTTTCCTTTTTCCATAATCATTTTATCATCAAAGTAAATAGTTGGTTTAACTATCACGTTGTCAAAATGACCTAAACAATAATTTTTTCCACCAAAATGTTTGTTGCTACCAATTGCAATGTGACAAGTCCCATAAGTTTTTTCATCACAAATCATTGCACCAACAATGCTTGCTTTTTTGTTTGTTCCGATTGCAAATTCTGAAATTGTTCTTGGAGTATCTTCGTAGTTATTAGTTCCAAACTTTTTATTTGCACGAATAGTCATGTTAACATTATGAGCCATTTCTTTTCCAGTGGTTTCTACTAGCAACCCTTCTTCAAAAATCATTTCAACTGGTTTTTTTGGTAATATTGTTTTTCCAGTTACTTTATACGAAGACACAACTGCTTTTCCTTCACAAGAATCTTCAATAGGAGTAGTATATGTTTCTCCAACAGGATAGTTAGTTGAGTACTCTTTCCAATTCGCGTGGTTCATTATTACGGGTCGGTCTTTAATACTAAGAGTTAAGTCAGTTCCTTTGGAACACGTAATTCTAACTTCAGTTGTTTTTTCCATTGCACGCGCAATCTTTTTGTTTAATTTTTCAACTTCTTTTTGGTCGTGGTTAAGTGATTTTAGAAAAGTGTTTACTTTATTTGGTTTCATTGATGATAGAGCAGACATTGAAAGCATTCGAAAACCTTGTTTTTTAATCAAATCTTTTATCATTACACGCTTACCTTTTTTGTGAGTATAACCTTTTCCAGTAGATGCGATTATTGCGAGTACATCTCCTTCACTAAGAGAAAAAATAGCTTCGTTTATCTTTTTGGGAGCCAAACCAAGTTTTGTTGTTGGTCTACCAACAATAAGTGAAGTGTTCGCACCAATTATTCCAAGTTCGTCATAGATTGTTTTTGCAATTCGTGGGGCAGCAGAACCCTTTTTGTTATCGGTTAAGATCAAAACATTTGTATCTTTTTTTATTTTATATAATAACAGCATTTCTTTCAAGCTCTTTGAATCAACCGTTTTAAAGCCATTCAATTTCGAATAATCATCTATCTGGATCATAATTAATCTGTTGAAAGGAGTTATTAAAAAGTTACGCAAGACACACCTAGCAATGCTTTATCTTCGTTACTTCCGGCAAGAATTTTGGTTTTTGTAAACCATCAATGTCTTTAACCAATGGAACATCATAAACCGAGTACCTTCCAAAATAGAGATCTTCTAGTTTATTTCCTTTTTTGAGAAATTTTTCAACTTCAAATCTTCCTTTTAGATACAAAGCATCTTTTGTAAAAGCACCTTTTCCAGAAGTTTTAAAAGTTCCTCTTTTGGCTCTCAAAGTTAGATTAAATGCATCACTATCTGAGAAAAATTTTTCAAGTTCTTTAAAGGTTTTAAAAAAGTCTTTGTTCTTTGCTAAATGAATTGCTAGTACTCTGCCTGCATAATTCTTCAGTTGGACACCACAATTAATCCCTTTTGATTCTTCAACGATAACTGCTAGTCCTTCTTCAGTTTCAAGCATTTCTTTTGACAATCCTGCAGCTAATAGATGATATGGTTGCAATACACCATTTTCATATCTATACGCATGTGTTTCTATTTCATGTGCAATCAAACGTTTAACTCCTTCCTTTGTTAATTTCGCATCCGAATTAATTTTGAGTTGTTTTGTCCTAATGTTAACTGAAAACTTTGATCCGGCAGCTTCTCGTTGAACTACTTTGTAAGGAATCTTCTTTTTTTTAATAAAAGCATCAATAATCTTTTTTGCTTCCAAAAAAGTTACTTTTTCTTTGTCCATTTTGACTTTTTTTGTAACAATTTCTCTTGCAGTTCTTACTAGTGCATTACTTATTTTACCATAATACTCTTCTGAGTTTTCTGAAAAATTTGGCGTTCCAACACTCTTCAATAATTCCATTCGTTCAAACAAATCAGATATTTTTTTTTCAAAAACAATTCCTAAAGAATCTTGACCAACCTTTTCAAGCAAAGCTTCTAACTCTTTTTTATGTGTTTCAAAAGTTGGCGACATAGAAAAATAAGAGTATAATGGATTTCTCGAAGGATACAAAAACTTGGGGTTGTATTCGTTTCCTTTTTTTAGTTCCAAAAAAAACTTAGTCTTTTCCGAATCAATATTTTGCGGGTTTATATAAGGTAAAACATTTGCTTCAATTGCTCTTGAAAGTTGACAAACTTTTTGATCCAAGTGGATATAATCAACAAAATTTATTTTCATCACATAACACCTAACACAATACTCAATACAACACCTAATTGCTATTACAAAAATAAGTACTAAGAAGAAGTATTTAATCTTGCTTATATTTTAGCAGATTATTCGTTTTGAGCAAGCTTTTCTTTTTTTCTTTGTTCTCTTCTTTTTCTGATTAAAACTTTTTTGTAAATATACTTAACCCATTCGCGAACAACCGTGTCGCCCAGATATTTCATAAATGGACCTGGCATAAAATTAACTTCTATAACAACCCATTTACCATTTTTATCCATCATATCAACAGCACAAATATCCATTCCGAGTGTTTTAGCTGATTGTTTTGCTGCGTCAATTAGTTCTGGTGAAGCGTTGATTAAATTTGCACTTCCCCCACGAGAAAGGTTTGAACGCCAATCACCTTTTTTGCTAGTTCGTTTAACTGTTAGAACATAATTACCAATTATATAACATCTTATGTCGGTTCCGGGTTTGCGACTCTTAACAAATTGTTGTGTGCAAATAAATTCTTCAAATAAGTGAACTGCATCAAGAATTGATTCCATTTGATTCTTGTCTTTTACAAGAACTACTCCTTTCCCTGCAAAACCACTTATTAGTTTCATCACAAATGGATAACCTGTTTCATTAACTGCTAGTTTTGAGAATTTAGGTGAAATGAAGAGTGTTGTTAGGATACTAGGAATACCCTTATTCATTAGTGCTTGTGCTGTATAATACTTGTGATTTGATATTTGGTAAGATTTCAAACTTAGTGGACAATACGCTGGGCTTTGCTCGATTATTTTGAGCACGGGTTCTGCTAGTAAATAATCGTTTGAAGAAAATCTTGGATAAATTGCGTCAAAATCAAGGAGATTGTTTCCTTTGTAAAATAGTGCTGCACCTTGATCAGATGTTTGTATTTGAATTTTATCAATTTGAACAAAAACTACTTTTGTAAAAAACTTTTTTGCTTCATCAATCAAAGAATTAGCTGTCGACCACTTTACCTTTTTCGAACCAATAATCAATAAGCTAGCTGGAACCTTGTTTGCAATTAGTTTTTTTCTTTTAAGACCCGATTCTTTTTTTGATTTTTTTTGTGTCTTTTTACTAATTATTTTTTCTACCATTCAAACACCCATCACTACTTAAAAATCCTTCCAAAAACTGTTTTTGACAACGAATCTTTCAAGTCAACTAAATCATCAGCAAAATGTCTTTTTGCTCCGCGCTCTTTTATTTTGTCAACATAAAAAGAAGCTATTTGTTCTTCTAGATTTTCTGAACAAATTTTATTAAACGCGTTTATTGGAATCATCGGATCAACTGAGATAACATGTCCCTTTACTAAATCAACTTTTGCAATATCATAACCAGAAACATTAGCTGCTTTGATTGCATTTTCTTTTTCTACGTCACTTGTTTTATAGTATCTACCTTTATTCAAATCAGTTACACAAACATTGCCAAGTTTTCTTTCAATTGCAAAAACCTTGTCGCCTATTACAATACACGAAACCACACACTCATCAATATATTCTCTTAACATAAAACCGTCTACATCTTGTTTGATACTACCAACAAATTTATTCAATTCAGAATCAGAACTTACTACCATTGATTGTTGAACATCTTTACCAGAAAACGATTTTGCTATTAGCGGATAAGAAACTTTTTTTGCTAGTCTCATAATATTTTTTCCCGAACCAGATGTAAGCGTTTTTGGAGTGTTAACTCCATTAACTGCCAGGTTAACAAATTTATATGGTTCATTCATTCCAATAAAAAAAGAACCAGGTTGGATATTAACATAAATTCCCTCGTCTTTTAGTTGTTCAAGTAATGGTTCAATAAATGGTGCTAGATTTAATCTTGCTTGTAAGAAAACTGCGTCATATTTTGGAATATTCTCTTCCACTGCTTTTATCAACGTGTTTTTATGTTTGCTAACTAAACTAACTTTTAACAAACGCAGATAATTTGCTTTGACTCCCTTGTCTTGTAATGCGCTAACAAAAGGATCTGCAATCTTCTTCTTTTCGGCTAAAACTAATACTCGCATTTGCTCACCACAATAGTAACATATAAAGAGCCAAAAACTTTAATAAGCGCTTTACCCTAACCTTAGGGATAGTATGCTTACGAGACGATCTAAACGAAATAAAGACAAAAGTACCGTTGGTTTAGTAGAAGTCGTTGAAATAATCGGCGAGAAGGGCAGTGTTCGAAAAAAAGCTTTGCTTGATACGGGTGCAACAAGAAGCAGTGTTGATGTAAAAATTGCAGCAAAAGCGGGTATCGGTCCGATTATTGCAAGTGTAAAAGTAAAGAATGCTAGCTCAAATGTTAGTGCAACTACCGGCTATACAAGACGTGCTGTTGCAGAAGCAAGAATAAAACTAAGAGGAAAAATAATTCAGACCGGAGTTAATATTGTTGATAGACAAGGTTTGCCTTATGCCATACTTATTGGTAGAGACGTAATTCATAATAATTTTTTAATTGATGTTAGTAAGACACATAAGAGTAACAAAGTAGGGGATTTGAAACATGGAAAAAAATGAAGTGATTTCGCCTGACGAATTAAAAGCACTCCAAACCAAAAAGGCAGATACCATTCTAGACTATACTGCATTAACCGAAAGCAGTTTGAAAAATATTGATGAATTACATAAATTATTTCCACAATGGCAAAGACAAGTAGTAATAAGAAAATTAAAGTTAACTAGTGATGGAAAAAATATGCGTTTTGTTGCACGAAAAAACGGGAAAATAATTGCACACATAAAAGCAGTTCTTGGAACTGGTGTACACGCACATATTGTTAATATGACTTCGATAACTGTTGATCCAAAAGAAAAAGAACAAGGTATCGCACTAGGGTTAATGCAGTACGCGATTAGTAAGTTACCTAAGAGAATAATTGTTGCTACAGTCTCGGTTGATTCAAAAGACAAAACTGTTATTAACTTGTATAAAAAAATTGGTTTTGAAAGATATGGTTTACTAAAAAAAGCTTCTAAAATAAATGGTAAATTTGTTGACAACTATTTAATGGAAAAACAATTTTCTTAGAAAAATCGTTTGCTTAGAAACCAAAAAATTCATTTTTTCTTCTTTTTCTTTCCTACCAAATATTTTATAACATCTTTTAGCGAGATTAATGCCCACACAACTTGTAAAATAAGAAACGGAACACTCCCGATTAACACAGCATAGATTCCTAGCAAATAAGCCCCTAAAAAATTGAATAGGTCGAAGTAATAAGTGTCAACAGACCATTTATGTTTTTGATTCATAAAAAAGGCAAATAGAATTAATAGCATTCCAATAATACCAATTGCTAAGTTCAAATCTAACGCGAACATGATAATGTAATTACTTTCACATATTTAAATTAATTGAAACTTTAAATCCATAGGATTTAAATCAATCAAACCCTCTTAGATTGGAGATTTCAAATCTTAAAAAAATTTAAACAAATCAAAATGTTTTATTTTGAAAGTTTAAATCCGTAGGATTTAAATATGACAAGAGTCATATGAATTTATGGATTACAATGTTTTTACCAAACCAACACAAACGTTTGGAAGCGCAATAGAAGATTCTTCTCTACTGCGCGCACTTATCATTGTTATAATTTCAGGTTTGCTAGCAGCATTCTTTTTTTCACTTACAGGTATGGGAACCCTCGCACTAGGATTAATTGTTGTTTGGGTTATTGTTCAATGGTTTGTACTAAGTGTGCTCTTATTCGCATTTGAAATTCTATTATCGGGACAGAAAAGACAATTTGTTCGCGCTGATTTTAAAGCTGCTGCAACGGTTGCAGGCCAATTATGGCTTTGGGTTTTGTTACTCGAAGTAGTTTTACTTGTTTTTGGAAACAATTTGTTTTCAATGGCTCCAATGATAGGTATAGCCGTTTTGGTTGTTATCGGAGTTGCCATGTTAATTGACCTATTTATTGGAGTACGCGTACTACTAGATAGTAGTAATGGACGTGCCTTTATCGCATGGTTGTTATTGCTGATTGTTTACAGTTTAGTACTGTCTTTGGCAGGAATAATCGCTAGTTCAATGATTCTACTCTAAAAATCGCAAAATCCTCATTTTTCGGTCCGAAAGAAAGCTTTTTAAAGGGAAAATATAAAATTTATAATATGAAAAAAATGTGTAAAGATTGTAAGAGTCGTTTCGATGTTCCTGTAGATGACTTAGAAGACGGAGACGCATTTGATTGTCCTGAATGCGGTTTAGAATACACTATCGTTTATGAAGGCATAACTTTGACCTTGATCGAGAGTAAGACACTAGAAATGGATAACGAAGAATTTGAACTAGACAAAGACGAAGATTACGAGTAAACTAGATGCCGACTCAAAAACACGTTAAAAAATAACATTTATTAGTCTAATCTAGCAAATTATTATTATGACTTTAAAAATATTCAATTCTTTTGGAAACAAATTAGAAGAATTTGTTCCACTCAAAGGCAAAGAAGTTGGGTTATACACTTGTGGACCAACCGTTTATGACAATGCACATATTGGTAATTTTCGTGCATATGCTTGGGAAGATATTCTTAGAAGATACTTAGAGTACTCGGGTTACAAAGTAAAACAAATAATGAATTTAACTGATGTCGATGATAAAACAATTAAAGGTGCTAACGAACAAAAAATGGCTTTGAGCGAGTACACAGAAAAATACAAGAAATCTTTTTTTGAAGATGTAAAAGCACTAAATATTTTGCCCGCACATAATTATACTTCGGCAACAGAACACATTCCAGAAATGGTCAAACTAGTTGAAACTCTGATGGCAAAAGGTTTTGCTTATCGCGGAGAAGACGAACATATTTATTTTTCAATAAAAAAATTTCCGAGTTATGGAAAACTAGCTGGAATTGATGTAACAAAACTAAAAGATGGTGCAAGAGTTAATCAAGACGAATACGAAAAAGAAGGTGTTGGAGATTTTGCAGTGTGGAAAAACTGGACAGAAAAAGATGGAACTGTTTTTTGGGAAACTTCTTTAGGGAAGGGAAGACCTGGTTGGCATATTGAGTGTAGTGCAATGAGTATGAAGTACTTAGGCGAAACCTTTGATTTGCATACCGGTGGAGTAGACAATAAATTTCCTCATCATGAGAATGAAATCGCGCAAAGCGAAGCTGCTACTGGAAAAAAGTTTGTTAAGTACTGGATGCATTGTGAACACCTCTTGGTAAATGGAAAAAAGATGGCTAAGAGTGCAGGAACATTTTATACTCTGCGAGATTTAGTTGAAAAAGGTTTGAATCCAAAAGCGATTAGATATGTTTTGATTAATGCACAGTATCGACAACAAATAAATTTTGTAATTGATTCTGTTCACGACGCAGAAAAAGCAATTGACGGGCTACAAAGATTTATTGATAGGATCCGAGGAATAAAAGAAAGTGTTGAACAAGAGTCCATTAAAGAATTAATAAACGAAATGTTAAGCGAGTTCGAAAAAGCAATGGACAACGATTTGGGCGTTCCAAATGCTACTAAATCATTATTTGAATTTGTAAAAAAAATTAATACGCTAATAGATAATTCCGGGCTGGGCGAGTCGGGTGCCAAAGCAGTAATGGATGCCCTTGCGAAAGTTGATTCGGTTCTTGGGATAATGGACTTTGCGCTAAAGTTCTTTGAAGTAACTGATGAACAACAAAAACTTATTGATGAACGAAACGAAGCTCGCAAAGCAAAAGACTTCGCAAAATCCGATGAGCTTCGAGATAAGTTAAAAGCAGAAGGAATCGAACTAGTTGACAATCCTGATGGAACAACTACTGCTAACGCAGCATAACTAATTTCTTTAAGAATCCATTAAAGCAACGCTTTTAAACCACAAAAACCTTTATTCTAGCAGCTTTGAGCGTGAAAAAATGACTGTAATCGCAATGACTTTGTTTGTACATTTAGCCCAAATAATCATAATGGCTGTAATCGTAAGCGCATTACTAAAAAAACTAAAACAACCTAGTTTGTTTGCGTACATTGTAGCAGGAATTGTTCTTGGACCACTCGTGCTCGGAAGCATGGATTTTACTTGGTTGCACTTACCCTTCCAAATCGGTATCCCCGAAATAACTGCAGAAATCTTTTTGTTATCAGAGCTCGGAGTAGCTTTCTTGTTGTTCTCTGTTGGAATTGAAACATCCGTAAAGAAACTATTGAAAGTAGGTAAACCAATTATGATTGGAACGGTTTTTCAAGTTCTAGGAGTAATCGGAATTACCTTTGCTTTAACTGGTTTAACCGGTTTGCTTTCTTTTGAACAAGCTTTGTTTGTTGGAACAATAATTGCGTTCTCATCCACAATGGTTGTAATGAAACTTCTTTCAGATAAAAACGAAACAAATACTTTGAATGGAAGAATAATGATTTCTGTTCTCTTATTACAAGATTTTTTGATTATTATTTTCGTTCCAATGATGGCTAATATTACAGTAATAGGCAATCCGATGTTTTTGTTACCAATAATAGGAAAAAGTATTTTGATTTTGGTTCTTGGAGTAATTGCAAACAAAATTGTTTTCCCAAAACTATTCAGAGTTGCAGAACAAGAAAAAGAATTATTTCTTTTAGCAAGTATTTCAACCGCGTTTGTATTTATTGGAATAAGTTTCATGCTAGAAATCCCAATTAGTATTGGAGCATTCATTGCAGGATTAGCTTTGAGTACGCTACCATATAATCTAGAAATCTTTTCTCAGATCAGAGCGTTACGAGATTTCTTCTTAACAATTTTCTTTGTTACTCTTGGAGCAGAACTAAGTTTTTCATTCGGAGGATTACCAATTGCATTAATGGTAATAATCTTCTTATTGATTTTCCTAGCAAAACCAGTAATAATTTTCTTGTTAACTCTGTTTTCAGGTTACGGTATTAAGAGTGGGATAAACGTAGGTATGGGACTAGGACAAGTAAGTGAATTCGGATTTATACTAGCCGCCATTGGTTTGACTACAATTGGCGCAAATGGTTTGCCAATAATTGGCGAACAATTATTTTCTTTTTTGATAACTGCTATTGCATTATCAATGATTATTACCCCTTATCTAACTGCGGGTTCGAGTAAGATTGCTAATTGGTTCTTTGATCAATCAGAAAAAATGCCATCTTATTTCCACAAAAAGTTTTTTAGTAGAAAGATTCGCGAGTTACAAAAATTCCCTAGCAAGAAAGTTTTGAAAGATCATATTTTGATTGTTGGTGGCGGAACAGTTGGACGCGGACTAGCAAAAGCATTGAATCACACACACCAAGTTCTTGTTGTTGACCACGATCCTGAAGTTGTTAGGCAAGGAGTGAAAGACAGGTTACCATATGTTTATGGAACTAGTGAACACGAAGCCGTTTGGGAAAAAGTTGATCTTAAAGACGCAAAACTAATGGTTCTAACTATTCTTGATCCAAAAGAAGCTTTGAAAATAATTGGACACGTAAAAAAGCTTTGCCCCACAATAAAGATTTTTGCAACAGCACATTATTTCCACGAAACTCTTGACTTTTACAAAGCAGGAGTTGACTTTGTTGCAATGCCTTCAATCATTGGTTCAAATATTTTCTTACAAAATATTTCTACATTCATTGAAACTGGCAAGTTATACCAGATACAAAATTTTAAGACTGAATACTTAAGATATCTTGAAGACCAAGTAGAAGAAGAGAGAAGATATAAGAAAGATTTGATTAGTTAAAAATCATTTTTACTTAGATTTCTCAATGTCTTCTAAAACTTTTAAGATTCTCTTTTCTCTAGAACTCATTTTTTTAGCAGTTCGTCTACGCCCGCCAGTTCTTGCATCTTTAATTCGCTCTTTTTGAACACCTTTTTTAGTTCTTCCTCGACCTCTTCCAGGAACCGGCATAGAAATCACTTCTTTAGAGCTAGTTTAATATCTTCACTAGTAATAGTTTTTCTCTTAGCGTGTTTTGAGAACAACGCGGCTTGCTGGCTAATACGAACACCTTCTTCTTCTAAGAACTCTGCTAGCGCTTTTGAAGCACTTTCGCTAACGCGTAAACCAGATCCTTTTCGAATAATTCTTTCTGTTGCTGCAATTGCTATTTCTCCCATTAAACCACTTGTACAATAATAAAACTTTGACTAATAAAAAGATTGCGTTTGCCGGCACCAACCCCAAAGCACATTTAAAAAGAACTCAATACTAGTTTTTGTTATGGCATTCATAAAACACGATTTAATCAAAAAAGACACTGTTGAGGCTAGGTTATACCAAGAACTAATTGTTACAAAGATAATTGAAAAAGGTAACACACTAGTAGTTGCGCCCACTGCACTTGGAAAAACCCTTGTTGCAGTAATGCTTGCAGCACACAAACTAAAAGAGAATAAAGAAAGTAAAATCCTTTTTTTAGCGCCAACAAAACCTTTAGCAGTACAACACGAAAAGAGTTTCAAAAAGTTTTTAGAAGTAGATGAAGACAAAATCGTTTCGATTACGGGAACTACTAAGCCAAGTGAAAGAGAAAAGATTTACAATAGCGCAACTATCATTAACGCAACACCGCAAACAATAGAAAATGATTTGCTAAACGGAAGACTCAATCTGAAAAAGTTTGCTTTAGTTATTTTTGATGAAGCACATAGAGCTATTGGAGACTATGCTTATGTTTTTGTTAACTTACAATTACAAAAACACAATCAAGAAGCACTTGTTGTTGCATTAACCGCGAGTCCAGGTAGCAACGAGGAAAAAATACAAGACGTTTGTAGAAATCTTAGCATAAAAAACATTGAAATAAAGAATAATGAAGATAGTGACGTAAAACCATATGTAAATGAAATAGAAGTTGATTGGGTTAAAGTTGAATTGCCAACAGAATTCAAAAAAATCAAAGTTTTGCTTGAAACTTTTCAGCGAGTTCAATTAAAGTTTTTAAAATCAATTCATGTTGCTAAAACCGAGAACAAAAACTATTACAATCGGATTCGTTTGCTTGAAATGCAAGCAATGCTACGAAAAAAGCTTAGTAGTGCAAATGCAAATCCAATTTTGTATAGCGCTATTTCTAAAAGTGCTGCAATGCTAAAAGTTGCTCACGCGGAAGAGTTACTTGACACACAAGGAATAGGTGCATTAAACAATTATTGGGAAAAGATACTTGAAGAAGGTGCTAGGGGAAAAAGCAAAGCTGCAAAAAACATTATTTCAAACGAAGAAATCAAAGATGCTATTCGTGAAACAAGAAGTTTGTTCGAAAAGAATGTTCAACATCCAAAATATAAGGAACTAAAAAAGATTATTCTTGCACAATTCAAAGCAAAACCAAATAGTAAGATAATTGTTTTCAATCATTATCGTGATTCTATAAAAGAAGTAGTTAATTTTCTAAAAGACGAGAAAAAAATCCATGCAACTAGATTTATTGGGCAAGCAACTAAGGGGACTGAAAAAGGAATGAGTCAAAAGGTACAACAACAAACCTTAGATGAGTTACGCGAAGGAAAACACAATGTACTGGTCGCATCAAGTGTTGCAGAAGAAGGTCTTGACATACCGAGCGTCGAATTAGTTGTTTTCTTTGAACCTGTTCCAAGCGAAATAAGAACTATTCAACGCAGAGGTCGAACAGGGAGATTTGGCAAAGGCAAAACGATTATCTTAATGGCTAAGGGAACTCGTGACGAAGCATTTTATTGGACTGCGAAAAACAAGGAAAAGAAAATGAAGACTACACTTAACCGAATCAAAGGAACTCCGCTGCCAGAACAAAGCACTTTATTAAACTTTTCAGAAAATGAAGCAGAAGAAAAGATAATTGTGTTTGTTGATTCAAGAGAACAAGCAAGCAACGTAACAAAAAAACTATTTGATCGCGAAGTAAAAGTAATTATGAAACAATTGACTGTTGGAGATTATGTCCTTAGCAAAGATGTTTGTGTTGAGCGAAAAAGTGTAGAAGATTTTTTAGCTTCAATGATTGATGGGCGACTTTTCAATCAACTAGTTGACCTACGAGAGAATTATTCAAAACCGCTAGTACTCCTTGAAGGAAATCTTGATGAATTATTTTCATTACGAAATATGCATCGAAATGCAATTATTGGCGCACTCACAAGTATTGCTCTTGATTATCAAATACCAATTATTAACACAAAAAATGTTGATGAAACCGCAGAGTACTTGTACTTAATCGCAAAGCGAGAACAATTTGGAAAGGACAGGGATATTCGATTACGAATCGGTCGGAAAGGTTTGAGCGTTAGTGAACAACAACGCTATATCGTAGAAGGTTTTCCTTTGGTTGGGCCACTCTTAGCAAGAAATTTGTTAAAAGAATTTGGTAGTGTAAAAGGCATTATTGACGCTGACGAAAAAGACTTACAGAACGTTGAAAATTTGGGAAAAATAAAAGCTAAAAAAATAAAAAAAATCTTGGAAGCAAAGTTTCGCGAAGAGAAAGACAAAGAAGCTGGAATGCGCAAATAAACAAATTCAATCAAAAACAACCTTTTTAAAGATGCGCTTGTAAAATTACTTTATTGGTGAGCAATAGCGAACCAATTTTAATGCAGGTTTTGCCAACAGGCAAAAAGTGCTGGTGAGTAAAAATGGTTGAATGGCATGGAAAATCAAATAAGCTTGTTTCGGGCGGAAAAAGAAGTACAGTTAGACGTTGTACAAAAAAGAACGCTTGGAGAGGCGGAGAAGCAGCACAAACAAAAGCTGTTACTACTGCTAAAGAAACTAGAGCTCTAAAAGAAGGTAGAGGAAAGACTGAAAAAGTTCGAGCTACTGCTACAAAATACGCTAATGTTGCCCAAAAAGGTAAAATTGTAAAAGCTGAAATCGTTGGTGTTGAACATAATGACGCGAATAGATTATTCGCTAGATCAAATATTGCTACATGCGGAGCAATAATTAAAATTAAAGTTGGAAAAGAAGAAAAAGATGCAATTATCACAAACAGACCTGGACAAGACGGTGTGATAAACGCTGTTTTAGCTTAAAACCACGATAAAAGCTCTTTCTAACCTGTTTTTGAAGAATAAACGTAACCAATAGATTTATAAATCTTCCCCAAAGGGAATTATTTAGAAGACTTATTCTGATATGTGGAAAGGTGATTAAATGACTAAAAAATGTCCTGAATGTGGAAGTGAAAAAATTAGAGTTGATCCTGCAAAAGGAGAAGCAGTTTGTATGGACTGTGGTTTAATCGTGTCTGAAGACGAAATGTTTGACACTGGAAAAGAATGGCGTAGTTTTGATGGAGACGAAGATTCTTCTCGTGGCGGAAGCCCAATGAAATATGTTAAACTTAACAAAGGATTAGTAACAATGATCGACCGACGCGGAACCGATCTACGAGGAAATAAGCTTTCAAGCAAAGGACGAGCACAAATGTATCGTCTTATCAAATGGCATAAAAGAGCGAGTGTTTCAAGCTCTATGCAAAGAAATTTATCAATAGCATTAACAGAAATGCGGAGAGTAGCTTCTTATCTAAATATACCAGAAACGCTGGTTGAAGCAGCCGCATTACTTTACCGAAGAACAGTAAAAAAAGGACTAATAAGAGGAAGACTAATAGAAGCAGTTGTAGCCTCTGTTCTTTACACTGTTTGTCGAACTTATCACGTTCCAAGAACGTTAAACGAAATGGCTGAAGCTAGTGGATTAACTAAAAAAGAAATTGGAAGAACTTATCGATTCCTTGTACGCGAATTGAACTTAGAAGTTCCTTTGACAAATCCAATCCACTACATTCCAAGATTTGCTTCTGAATTGAATCTCTCAGGAGAAGTTCAAGAAGAAGGTCGAAGAATCTTAGAAGAAGCTATCAAAAAAGGTTTAATCTCTGGAAGAGGACCAACTGGTGTAGCTGCAGCTGCAGTTTACATAGCTGGACTATTGAAAGGAGAGAGACGAACTCAAAAAGAAGTTGCTAACGTTGCAGGCGTAACAGAAGTAACTATTCGAAATCGTTACCGAGAACTAAAGAAAAGATTGAATATTGATGTTGCAGCTTAAATGCCGTGATTTCATTTTATCTTTTTCTTTAAAATATTCTGAGCAAAGCGAAATTAAGGGATCGCGTAGCGGTCGCTTTCAGACGCGAACCGGCTGGGCGGTTCTACCCTAGCTTTTTATTCTTTTTCATAGCAGAGTATGTTATGAAACCAGAAGTAAAAGCATCTATTGAAAGCGCTAAGAGATTATGCAATCGTTGTTATTCTTATAAAACCTTTAAACCGGGTGCTGACGACAAAGACGTTGCTAAGCGTTCGTGTAAACGAGCATACAAATTTCTAAAAGAAGAGTTTAACGAATCAAGAAAAAGAGATGTTTCTTTTGAAGAAATTGAAGCAACTAAGCGATCAAAGACGCTTTGTCTTGACGCAATCGATGCTTGTGACGCTTGTACAAAAGAAAGACCACAAATGAAAGACGTTCTTCTCAAAATTCGATAGAACTCGAAATAATACTAATTAATAATTTGTTTCATATTTTTTTAATGTAGATAACATGATTATAGCAGGAATTGATGAAGCTGGACGCGGTCCTTGTTTTGGACCAATGACAATGAGTATTGTTGTACTTGAAAAGAAACAAGAGATTGAACTTAAGGCGCTTGGAGTAAAAGATTCTAAAGACATCCCTGCACCAAAAAGAGATTCTCTTTTTAGCGAAGTAGAAACCGCTGCAATCGAACACCATACGCTTGTTGTTCACGCAATCGAAATAAATGATTTGATGGCAAAAGACAATCTCAATGAAATCGAAGCAATGAAAGTTGCAGAAGCGATTAACAAACTCAAAACAGATGTAGAAATTATTTACATCGATAGTCCTGATACTACAAAAGGAAAGTACGAGGGAAGAATTCGAAAGTATTTGGATGACGACAAACAAAAAATCGAAATTGTTTCTGAGAACAAAGCTGATAGCAAATATGTTGTTGTTGGTGCAGCAAGTATCCTAGCAAAAGTTACTCGTGACCGCGAAATTGAAAAACTAAAAGAAAAGCATGGTGACATCGGTTCGGGTTATCCTGCTGATCCAAAAACAAAAAAGTTTTTAGCCGATTACGTTAAAGAAACTAATTTACTGCCTCCTTTTTCAAGGATTTTTTGGAGTACTTGTAAAAAAGCATTAGAAGTAAATGATCCCAAGCAAAAAAAGTTATTCTAAACTTATTTTGATTTCAGTTCTTTTCTAGCTTTTTCTAAATTTTCTAGTGAGAATTCTAGCGGTTGAAAATGATCTAGTCCACAAGACATGCATTTGTAACCTTCTCCAGTAAAACCTAGGTGAGAATTTATTTTCGAACTCAAACAATTAGGACATGCTTTTACAAACTGCTCTTTTTTTCCAAACATAATATCATTCTTTCTTTTCTACTTCAATTGGCAAAAAGTTTATTTCGCCACAAGTCAAACAAAACCATGAATCCAAGTGTTGAGGAATCTTTTGTTTTATATTCGGACTCTTACAAAAAGGACAAACTTTTACAAAACTATCCATCAAACCACATCACTTCTTTTTTCCAAAATCTTTTCCAAAGTACTCAATAAATTTTGTAGTAGTAGTTAGAATATAAGTTCTTCCTTTTGGCTCTTTTTTCAAAAAACCGTTTTCAAACAAAATCCGCAAATGATCATATGCTTTGTTATTCCTATAACGAACTACTGTTGATTGTTCTATTGGTTGTTTGTAAGCAATCATTGCTAGCGTCTTCATCACACCCTTTGAAAACAATGAATCAGTTGCTAAGTGCGAAACAAAGTCTTCGTATTTATTCTTCACGCGCATTTGATAACCGATGGGTAGCGAAACTATCTCAAGAGCAGATTTTCTGTTATTATAGAAGTGCATTAACTCTTCGATAAGTGCTTTTGTTTCTAATCGTGATTCAACAAGAGCCACGTGTTTTAGTTCATCAATGGTAAGTGCTTTTGGAGACATAAATAACGCTGCTTCAATAACTTTTTCTTTTTCCATTCGATCCATACCATTCACCAAACAACAATAAAAGAAAGAATAACTCGATTATAAAGCTTTCCCCAAATGAACGGGCTACCAACGGTGCCCAGATCCCCACGGAATCTTTTCCGTGAACGGAAGGAATTTAAAGGTTCAAACCATTAGTTTAGCAGGTGATATAATGGTTTATGAACACACAAACTCAAAAGGAAAAAAATATTTCCTGCACGGAAAAGGACGACTATTTTACTTTGCTGGGACACAAAGAGATAACGCAATCGATTTGCCAGAAGGGTATAATGTTGTAGAAAACCAAACAACTGGTTTACCAATGTTAAAAAAGAAAGTCTAGAGAAAACTCTTTAGATTTCTACTCCCAAATACGTTTAAATATTGTTAACGTCTTAATTAGTTATCAATTTTATGTGGTGGTATAATGGCAAAAAAAGAAGAAAAAGGAAAATATGATAAACTATTTTTAGAACAAAAGAGTGCTTGGGCACAAATGAGTAAATCCGAGATTAAAAAAGCATTTGATTTAAGTGAAGAATACAAAGGTTTTTTGAATGCAAACAAAACTGAGCGAGATATTGTTGAATTTGTTGAAAAATTAGCAAAGAAAAAAGGATTTGTTGAATTAAAAAATGCCACTCCTAAAACAAGGAAGATTTACGCGATTAACCACAAAAAAAATATTTTATTATTCGATTTAGGAAAAGACGGAATCGAAAAAGGACTAAGAATCATTGGTTCACATGTTGACGCAGTAAGACTTGATTTAAAACTAAATCCGATTTATGAAGCAGAGCCTTTTGCACTAATAAACCTCCATTATTATGGTGGAATAAAAAAATATCATTGGTTGAATATTCCAATGACATTAAACGGAGTAGTAATTGACAAAAGCGGAAAAGAGATAAAGATAAATATCGGGAATAAAGAAAATGAACCGGTTTTTGTGATAAGTGATTTGCTACCACACCTTGAAGGAGAAGAAGGGCGAACAAAAAAAGCAACTGACATAATCAAAGGAGAACAAATGGATGCTATTGGTGCAAGTATTCCTGTTGAAGACAAAAAAACAAAAGAAAAAGTTAAAGCTACTTTCCTTGACGCACTAAATAAAAAATATGGGTTAACTGAAGCCGATTTTATTACTGCTGATTTATCGCTATACCCTGCTTTGAAAACAAGAGATGTTGGAATTGATTCAGGAATGATTGGAGGACCCGCACACGACGACCGAGTTTGTTCGTTTTTAGCAGTGAAATCAATCTTTGACTCAAAAAGTGAAAAAACAAAAGTAGTTTTACTCGTAGATAAAGAAGAAATTGGAAGCGTTGGAAATACTTCGATGAGTTCAATGTTTTTTGAAAATACATTAAAAAAAATAGTTGACTTGCAAAAGAAAAAGGCTAGGGTAAGCATTATCCTAGAAAAATCTTGCGCACTTAGTGGAGATGTTACTAGTGGACTTGACCCAAAATATGCTGATAAGATGGATCCACACAATGTTAACAAACCAGGATACGGTATTTCTGTAGAAAAAGGAACTGGATACGGCGGAAAGTACGCTGGAAGTGAAGCTAGCGCAGAATATATTGCTTGGATAAAAAAACTTTTAGATAAAGCAAAGGTTCCTTGGCAATACGGCGAAATGGGAAAAGTTGACCAAGGTGGTGGCGGAACAATCGCACAATTCCTTGCAAAATACAATATGGATATCGTTGATGCAGGCCCACCAGTACTCGCAATGCATTCACCATTCGAAATTGTAAGCAAAGCAGATGTTTACGCAACATACAATGCTTACAAAGCATTTTTAGAATCGAAGTGATTAAATGAAAATTCCAATAGTCATTTTTAATTTTCTGGATTATTGGACACACCCGCTTGTAAATAAGTACTTGAACGGCAGAGGCAAGGAATTTGAAGGGATACTTGTTTTGATGCCAAAAGGCAAAGATATTTGGCTTTCTCATCCATTCAATTTTACACAAGCAAAAACAGAGTTTGGTAAAAAACTAAGTGTTAAAAAAATGGGCAAAGGCACACTTGCGAAAGTTATTGGTGCGAAACGAAAAGTTGGTTACGATGGAAAGTTTTGTACTATAAATCAATTAAAAACTTTGCGGGTTAGTTTGAAAGGAAAACAATTGATTGATGCTTCAAAAGAAATTTCACAAGCAAAAGAAATTAAATCTGTTGAAGAAATAAAGAAAATCAAAAAAGCTGCCTGTGAAACAAAAAAAGTTCTCATGAAAGTAAGAAAGAAATTAAAGACAGGAATTAGCGAGATTGAAGTTGAGAAATTCATTCGAAACGAATTTGAAAAAGACGGTTTTGGCACTGCATTTTGTATTGTTTCTTTTGGAGCAAATACAAAAAACATTCATCATGTAAATGGAAAAAAGAAATTGAGTGAAGGCCCCGTGTTAATTGATGTTGGAGCAAAATGGAAAGGTTACTCAGCAGACATTACCGAGAGTTTTTGGTTTGGAAAGAAAAAGAACGAAGATTACGTGCGAGAACATCGCTTTGTTCGCGACAAGTTAGAAATTATTGAGAATCAATTAAAAGAAGGAGTTGCCGCCAAAGATTTATGGAAGCTTTGCAAAGGACTTAAAATGGATTTTTTTCTCGGACACGGAATCGGTGTTGAAGTACACGATTCTCCTTCAAGCATTGGCCCCAAAGCTAATTGGAAACTTGCAAAAGGAATGGTTCTTGCTATCGAACCCGCTACTTACACAAAACAATTTGGCATTCGAATCGAACGAGACTATTTGATTACAAAGAATGGATTTAAAAAGTTGTAAAGACTAAACTTTTTATGCCTGCAAAGAAACAACCAGCCACACCTAAAAAGAAACCAGGAAAACAATACAACGAAATAACTCCTTTTCCATTTGAATGGGAACAAATAACAAAAAATGTTTCAAGGAAAGTACCTTTGTGGGAGAAACACGCAGAGTATCAAAGAGACATTAGCGGCATGGAAGCCGCCGAAGTTAGAGATTTACTTTTAATAGGACGATTAGATATTCGACCTTTAACACAAGCACAAAAAACCAAAAGACTACAAAAAGTAGATTTAATTGTATTAGATATTATCGCTAGAAAATATAAGTTCCGTGGCAGAGCACCCCCGGAAGAAGTTCTTAGATTAAAAGCTCTTGTTGATTCACGATCAGCACAACTCGATTATTTAAGTGAACGAGAAGGCCTGGGCGGGCTCCGAGGAATATTTAGACACGTACGAGATCGCGATTTAGTACAAAAAAAATATGCTTTAAGTCATGCTGCGGGCGGCAGACGAAATGCACAACGAATTATAGAAGAATTTGACGCATTTCGAAAGCAACTTATTCTAAAGGCATACGACATGGTTGCAATTAAACATTAAGACAGAACGAACTTAAACCTTTTTTAGGATGAATCTAATATGAACATTAGTTTTGAAGAAGCACAAGACAAAATTATTACTGCAATTAAGAATCAAGAAATGTGTATTATTGTTGGAGAATGCTTTGTTGAGTACGAGGGACGCGCTAGTTCTAAACTTCGACGCGGAAAACGATTGTTATTATTAAAATCGGATAATAGTATTTCGATTCACGAGAATCGATTAGTTCGACCAACTAATTACATGATGAATGCTAGTACTAGTTGTAAAATCGTTATCGACGAAGTAGAAGGAAAAGAGATTATTGAATTGTTTTCTAAAAGACTCAAGCCAAAAGAAACTTTGAAAGTAAAACTTTATTCTGTTGAAGATGTTAATGCATATGATTTACCGCAAAGCAACGATCTTCGTTTGAGCGGAAGTGAAAAAGAATTAAACGACGCTTTGATGGACGACTTATCTTTTTTAGAACCTGGTTTGAAACCAATTAACCAACAACAAGTTTTTCGCAAAGGAATTTGTGATATCGTTGCAGAAGATGCGGATGGAAAACTAGTTGTAATCGAGCTAAAACGAAGAAAAGCAGATTATGCAGCTGTAACACAACTAAAAAGATATGTTGAACAAATAGAAAAACTGAAAGGAATCGAAACTCGAGGAATTTTACTTGCTCCCGAAATAAGGAAGAGCGCAATGGAGTTATTGCAAAGCTATGGACTTGATTATTACTCATACGACTTTACAATCGGTGAGCGAAGCGAGATAAAAGGTATTGGAAAATCTCAGCAAAAATTAGGCGACTACTAATTTTTGCAACACAAAAAAACTATTTTTTTGTTCTCAACAAAAACTATTCGATTATTAATTTTACAAGATTTCTAAAACATCTAGTTGTTTGCAAGTACATTTTACGCCAAGAAGTGAAACGAGTGAAGGAACGGTTCTTTCTTCGTCACCAGAAATAAATTCTTTTACATATGTTCCATGAGTTGTTTGTAATTTAAGTTCGAATTCGTTTTCGGTTAGCGGTTTTGCTTCCAAGAGAGTAACTTCTTTTTCACGATCCTTTAACACACGTCTTTTTGAAACACGAACAGGGGTTTTTTGAATTACTGCAAACTTTTTATTTAATTTTAATTTTTCAAGCTCAGGTACATCCTCACAAGTTACAATTGCAGAATAGATTTTGTCGTGAAGAGAGTTCTTTACTTCAACTAACTCTACTTTATTAGAATATTTTAATGAATTAACTGAGATTCGATCTTTGAATTCAGAGTTGATTTTTTCAGCTAGTTTTTCTAGATCAACTTCGCGTTTTTTTGGTTCGACTAGCTCTGCTACAAATGCGCGTCCTTCTCCAAGCATTAAAACATCTACGTCTTCGCGACCAGCACCATGGAAAACTAGTTGCTTCGCATCAAACAAAGGGACCATAACTTGGGCAAGTAATTGTTCTACACTTTCTTGTGTAGTTAAGCCAGAATTATTACAAAGAGAACAACCTTTTCCTCCACATTTCCTACAAAAATGAGTGGTTTGAGCTAACTCGCGAGAAAGCTTACAATAATTTCCATAGATATAAACCGGTTTTATAGTCAAAAATATTGCATTTTTGTTAAAATCAATCAAAAAATAGGCTTCGGAAGCAGTAAAATCCAATTTCTTACCTAAATCTGACTCCAGTTTCGCAGTAAGGCTATACTGCACGCTTTTCTTTAGCTCAAGCAATTCCTCTTCTTCTAGCGGTGGCCAAGAAACACCGATAGAGAGCGAATTAAAGACGTATTCCGCACATATTTCTTTTATCTGCAAAAACAAATTATGTATAAGACTCTCGTCGTTTAACTCTTCATATTCAAAAGAAAATGGGTATATCAACAAACTTCTTTCTTTCTTAGCCATAGAGAATCATTCTATACAAAGAGTAAAAAAGGGCATTGAATTAAGAAAATTCGATTGAAATCGAAAAAAAAATAAAGAGGGTGTCGCTGACACCCTAGCGAATTGTTATTTACATTACTTGTTCTTTTGCTAGAGACAGTATTTGTTTCAAACCAACTATCAAAGCAGCAGGAGCAACTAATGTTACTATATTTCCTACAATTGCGTTAATTAAGATAACAATTGGGTCAACTACGATAGTAGCTGGGTTTAATGCAACCAAACCAATCATTGCAACTGCGATTGTAGCTATTAAAAAGTCTGTTATATGCTTGTCTTTAATGTTCAAGAATCCAACAATCAATCCTAAAATTACTAAGATTAATGCTATCCATCCTGCTGAACCAGCTAACATAGCCGATCCCATTATAGCGTCAGCTGCTGCTATTATACCAGCAATTAATGCAATAATTACACCTAACAAAAACGCATAACTTCCTATTTTCTGTGATGCCATAACTCCACCCTCCTTTTTTTGAAGATAACAAGTCAAAGGACATATATAAAGGTTATTGTCGAGGCGTTATACGGCAAAAAACGAACAATTAGCTAAAAACTACTCAAAATTAGGAAAGCTCTTTTTTCCAGAATACGCAAGAGAAAACTCGTCTTCAAGGCACAATAAGTGATTGTATTTTGCTAAGCGCTCTCCACGACAAGGTGCTCCTGATTTTATTTGTCCACAACCAAGACCAACGGCTAAGTCCGCGATAAAAGAATCATTTGTTTCTCCACTTCGATTCCCTACTTGCACACTCCACTCTGAAGACAACGCTAACTTGGCAGAATCAATTGCTCCAGAAAGTGTTCCAACTTGATTTACTTTTAAGAGTAACGAGTTAGCTCTTTTATTTTCAATCATTTCGCTAACAATACTTTCCCTAGAAACAGTTAGATCGTCTGCAACTATTTGTAAGCGTTTTCCAAATTGCTTCGTCATTTCTTCCCAAGCAGAAAAATGTTTTTCATCGAACGGATCTTCAATCGACACGATTCTATACGCACCAATTAGTTCTTTGTACTCTGCCATTAATTGTTCTTGTGATAAAGTGTGCCCTTCAACCGAGTAAGTTATTTTTCCATCATCCTGATACTTTGAAAAAGAGTTAGCCGCAACGTCCATTGCAAGAGCAAATTCATCTACATGATTTGTTGATTCAAGAGCCTTTGATATTTCGTCTAGTGGTGTTTCAATCTTTGATACTTGCGGAGCAAACCCTCCTTCAAAACCAACATTGATTGCACTCTTACCATATTTTTTTAATAAATTTTCTTTTAGTGTTTGATAAACTTCAATCCCAGCAGTTAGTGCTTCATTAAACGACGCAAATTTCAATGGAAGAATCTGATACTCTTGAAAAGGTAGTTCGTTGCTTGCGTGCGCTCCCCCATTAATTACATTTAGCGCAGGCACCGGAATAACAGGTTTTTTTCCACTCATTTCTGCTATGTAATTAAATAATTCTTTGTTTGATGCAACTGCACCTGCACGAGCTACTGCAAGCGAAACTGCAAGCAATGCATTTGCACCTAACTTTGATTTGTTTTCTGTTCCATCTTCCGCTATAAGTAAATCATCAATCTCTTTTTGTTCTCGACAATCTTTTCCACACACAACAACGGACAAAATTTCATTTACATTTTGTACTGCGTGGTGAACACTATTTCCAGCTAACTCGCTTCCACCATCCCTAAGTTCAACCGCTTCTCGAGCACCAGTTGAAGTTCCGCTTGGAACTGACGCAGTGAATCTACCAAAACCAGTTTTTACTTCACACTCAATTGTAGGTATGCTACGAGAATCAAAAATCTGTCTCGCACGAACCGCTTTTATATCATACATAATAATAGAATCCAAAAAGTAGTATTAAAATGTTGGTAATTCTTGGTTGGCAGTGAATTTAATCTATTTTTAAGCAATTGAAGTTTTTATTAGTTTTAATAACTTTGAAACTTCTTCTTCACTTAGTGTTTCCAAAGACTTTGAAAAATACTCTTGTATTACTCCTTCTATTGAAAGAATCTTTTTGTATGACTGAACGCGCTTATCCTTTGGAAAATACTCTTTCATTAGAGTCAATAATTTTAGTTCTTGTCGAACCATCGCATTGTAACCGTATGCAATAGATTCTTTTTGCAAGTCAATAAACAGCTCTGGTGAAACATTCGCAAGACCCACCACAAGACCCGAACAATAATAATTAAATGATTCAACAGAATACTCTTCAGCACCCTGAAAGATTCTTAGTGATTGGTGGTAATCTGATAATGCGCGAAAGTACGTTAGGTTTTTTGAAAAATCAATTATTCCTATTAGTTTTTCCCAATTTGCTATTCGATCAATACCAACAATTGGAATGTTTCGCTTGAAAGTAAACGGATCGTTGTAAAGGAATATATTCGCATTTGTTTTTGTAAAAAGCTTGTCAAAAAAATCAATAAATTCAACTTCGTTTGTAAGCGAAGAAAAAGGAATGTTCACTAAACAATTATTTGTAAACTTTTCTGCAAATTTAACTTTCTCAATTATTCCATCTGTTGCATCAGCAAAACAACCCACTATTAAATTTCCTCTTTGACCGATTGTAGAAGAAGCGATTCTAATCGCTTCTTTTTCTTGTTCAATAGAAAGAGAACTTGTCTCAGAATATGGACTTAAAACAATAAAATTTCTCACACCTTTGTTCATCAAACGTGCAGTTAACGATTTCAAACCAATATTGTCAAGAGAAGCATCTTCGTTCATAGGAGTTAATAACGGAACGATTAAACCATTTATCATAGACACGCTAACCCCTCTTTTCCATTGCCTTCTTAACAACATTTGAAAAATCAGTGTCTTTTAACAAAACTTTTTGCATTGTTTCAAAAACAAATTTATCCAAGGGTTTTAAATCAATAGTTGGGAAATGCTCAAGTAAAACTTTTACTGTCTCACTATCAAGATTAAAATATGCTAACCCATCAACTTTTTTTACGCTTTTTCCTCGTTCAGTAATATTCTTTTCAAAAATTGCAAAATCTATTTTTGAAAATCTTGTAGTATAATATGCATCAACCCAGAGATCATTACAAAGTAATAGTGCTTCATACGGTTTGACATGGTTATCATGTAAAAATTGTTGGATTAGAACTTGTTTGAAATAACTATCATTAAACTCTTGGTCTTTTTCGAGATTTTCTTTGTGACGTTTTGCGTCGTTCTCTCCTTTTTTGTAAATATATTCATCATCTACAAAAAAGAAATGTTCTTTATCAAAAGATTTTTTCAAAAAACTTTTAGCAAACTTTTGTTTAGCTGCTACTTCATGAAAACCAGAGATTAAAAATAATTCAATTTTATTGTGCTTACAAAACGTGGTTAGTTCTTTCACAAACACCCGAGCTTTTGCTAGTTCAACAGAATATTTGTCGTGGCTTAATAAGATGCCTTCCATTTCAATAAAACAAACTCTCTTCATAACTACAATAGAAAAAAGAATCCTTTTAAAGTAAACCTGTGTAATAATAGCATGAGCAGATTTCAAATTGGGATACTATTAATCGGAGTAGGTATTGGTTCAGCACTACCCGTATTACCCGCACCACTCACAATACTAGATTCTTGGTTGTGGATTATACTCGTAATAATTGGAATAGGGCTTATAATCAAGGGAAGCTAAACCTCTATTTTTTTTGAAAAGAAAAAGAATTTTTTTATTCTCTTTTTATTAAATCGCCTAGTTCAAAGTTCTTGTCTTGCTTTGGCTTCTTTGTTTCACTAGGAGAATAAGATTCAACAGCCCACTTTCTCTTTTTTGTTGCAACTGGAGCCTCTGGATTATTGTCTTTATGCATTTTATTCAAAAAACCTCTTATTGGAGAAGGTTTTGGTTTGTAAGTATCCATAAAAGTTGATTTCGCATCTTCTGCAATTGGCGCATCTTCATTACTATTAAGACCAGAGTAAATTGATGATCCTCTTGATTTAACAAATACTCCTACAACAATTATTGCAATTAATGCAATCAAACCAAGTATTATTGGAGAATTTTCTGAACCAAAAGCAAATAATCCTGCTAATGGAGACTTCATTGATTCTTCTCTTTCAGTCATTAAAACATTTAAATCATCTTTTAGTATAACCAAAATTTCTTCTTGTGTTTTTCCTTCGTGTTCTAACGTATTAATTAATCCTTCTAAATGATCTAACGAAGTTGACAACGCTTGGTTGTCATTTTTAAGAGAAGTTATTTGATCATCCTTTGTTGTTAACTGTGATTCTAGTGAATCGATTTCACTATTTAGAGTCATAATAGTTCCTTCCATACCCGAAACTTTGTTTTGTAAGGCGTCTTGCTCGCTTCTACTAACTGGTTGGAAAAATTCTACATCAGATATAATTTCATCCAAGATATTTGAATTATCATACGTTTTCGCTTCTACCTGATAAGTTCCCGCAGACATTCCGCTCATTACAGCAACTACTTTGTTACCCGTAACCGAATAATCAATCACTTTTGAAGAAATTGTTGCATCAATAACTTGTATTTCACTATTGTAAACTATACCTACTAATGCTTGTTCGCCAGCAACGAAGAGTCTTACTTCGTCTACGTTATCCAAAGAGAATTCTGCTTCAAAAGACCATTGTGTTCCCTGCATCAAAGGAGAATCCACATTAATGCTTGTTGCTGCTACACTCACAGCTAATAAAACTAAGGTCATTAGAACTACTAGGTACTTTTCATTAGGCATAGTAGAAATAATACTCCGTAGTATTTAAATCTTTTTGAAAAATTAGCTTTTTTACTAAGAACTAATGCTAATTTAAAATACTTTTCAACTTAATTTCTTTGGTTCTAATGATTAAGAAAATCAAATACAAGGGTAAAGAGATCGTGCTTGTGGGAACCGCACATATCTCAAAAGAATCTATTACTTTAGTAGAAGAAACTATTGAGAAAGAGAAACCTGACGTTATCGGAGTAGAACTTGACAAAGATAGGTTAGGGCAATTATTGTCTGGAAAAAAATGGCAAGAAACCAATATCATTGATGTTATCAAATCAGGAAAAACCTATTTATTTTTGTTAAATACATTACTATCAAACATGCAAAAGCAACTTGGAAAACATGTTGGTGTTAAACCGGGTGCAGATATGCTAGCTGCTGTTAAAAAAGCACAAGAAAAAAACATTCCTATTCACTTGCTGGATCGAAACGTTCGGGTTACTTTGAAGCGAGCATTCAAAGCAATGAGTATTTGGGAGAAAATGAAACTTGGCGGAAGCATCCTTGGAAGTTTTTTTGGTGTTGGAGAAAAAATTGATGCTAAAAAAATTGAGGAACTAAAAAATGAGGATTTGATTAACAAGTTAATGAAAGAACTTGGAAAACAAATGCCTTCAGTGAAAAAAGTTCTTGTAGATGAGAGAGACGATTTTATTAGCGAAATGATTAAACGAAGTCCTGGAAAAAAAGTGTTGGCTGTTGTTGGAGCAGGACACTTAACAGGAATTGTTGCGAATATTAAGAAAGACAAGAAAGTTAATTTGAAAAAGATCAGTATTGTTCCAAAGAAAAAACCTTATCTAAAATATTTGAAGTGGACTATTCCAATTATTTTTATTTTGTTTTTAGGTTACTTGCTTTACTTCAAAGGAGTAGAAGCTACCTTGGCGGCATTTGGAATTTGGTTCTTAGCAAACGGAACGCTCTCAGCAGTTGGAGCAGCACTTGCAAGAGCACATCCAATAACCATTCTAACTGCGTTTGTTGCCGCACCATTTACTTCTTTGCATCCGGCTATTGCAGCTGGTTGGTTTGCAGCGATTGTAGAAACAAAATTCAATCCTCCGCTTGTAAAAGACTTTGAAGATTTATCAAACGTAGGAACAATTAGTGGTTTTTATAGAAACAAAGTTACTCACTTACTCTTAGTAACGGCTTTTGCAAATATCGGTTCGATGATCGGAACAGTTGTTGCACTACCTTTTTTGATACAGTTGTTGCTTTAGAACTACTCTAGTTTAGTTCCTTCTTTTAGAGAATCATCCATGAAAACTAGTTTGTATTTTCCTTCTTCGTTTATTGCTCCAAGAATCATTGCTTGTGATTCTACTCCGGCAATAGTTGTGGGATCAAGGTTGTATATGAAAGCAAGTTTTTTGTTTTCTAAATCTTCTTTATTAGGATAATCTAGTTTTATTCCTGAGATAACTGTTTTCTCTTCTTCTCCAAAAGACACTGTTAATTTGTATAACTTGTCTTTTCCTTCCATGTCTTCTACGCTTTTAATTAATCCTACTCGTAAATCTAAGTTTTGCCAATCTTTAAATGAAACCATTCAATCACCATTAGAATTGCTTGCAAAAAAGTATTTAAAACTAGGGAATTATCTTTCCTTCTTCTTTTTTATGTATGGTAAAAGAGTTCCCTTTTTCTCAGCTTTTGCAATTAACTTTTTTGCGTATTTCATTCTTTGCAATGTTCCTACCAGCGCAATCAAAGCGATTAGATACAAACCGTATTCGATTAGGTTCAAACCAAAACTTGCTAATAGTAAAACGATTAGAATAATGATTAGTTTGTCCGCGTGTTCGCCTATTGCTGGCCAATCATGATTGTCAGCTATAATAATTAATGCTACTCTTGGTTTTGCGTAGCTTGAAAGCATTGAGAAACCTAGTGCTAGAACTGCAGCTACTTGTAAGCCAGGAATTAATACAAACGAACCTAGCATTGCAAAGTCAACTATTTTGTCAATCATTGTTTCGAAATAGTTTCCCCAGTTACTGCCTTTTTTTAGTACTCGTGCTACGGTCCCATCTATTAGATCCATTGTTGGTGCTAAAAGGAAAAATATAAATGCAAGTAACCAGTTTTGCTGTGAAACAAAATAAACTCCGATCAAAGCTAGGATCAATCCGATTACTGAGATAGCATTTGGAGAAATCTTTAGTTTGATGAACGGCCATGCTAGAACCTTTTGAAGTAAACCAATATTTCCGCGTACCTTTGAAATCATTAAATAGATTATAGCGATACAGAATATAAAATTACCTTTGAGAGAAAATTAGAAATCGTTAAGACTGTGTTCTGCAATTGTTTCATTATCCTCTCCAAAAACAAAGTCAGCTTTGAGTTTTTCTCCAGCTAGTACTTTTGGTAGCCAGATTATATCATCATTCCACATACTAGTGTATGGAATCTCTTTGTGTTCAAACCATTTTGGAAGCATCTCTTCGCTTTCTGCTGGATTACCATTCCATTGCGTTATAACAAATACATGAACTAATTGGTCAAACTTTTTTTCTTTTGGAACAAACGGAAAAGTAAAACATAATTCTGCAACTTTTTCCATGTGATTTTTATCAACTATAACGCCTGCTTCTTCTTTCATTTCTCTAATTGCTGCTTCTTCAATGGTTTCTCCTTCATTCACTTTTCCGCCAAAACCATTCCACTTACCTTCTCCAAAACCCCTCTTTTTCATTCCTAAAAGAATTTTGTTTTCATCAACAATTAACATCAAAGTGGCATTTCGCATATTAACCATATAATTAGGAAGATAATAAAAATTAAGTACTCTAAAATAACATGCCAGAGATAATCAAAATTTTATTCCAAAACAATAAAGACTCAACAAAAGATTATTATAGTCCAAAGCTAGTTATAATTTATGGCTACTGCAAGTGCACGAATACGAATCGCAAATTTAAGACAAAAAGCCCGTGATGCCTTAAAAAACAATAGAAGAGCTGAAGCAGCTAGAATAAATGCACAGGCCACCGAACTATCACGTCTCGCGGCAAAAGCAAAAGCCAATTCTATTCTTCGCGCAGATTCGGAATTAAGGGGAGAAGCACATACGGGCACAAGTGCAAAGGCACGTGTTCAAGTAAGTAAGAATCTTGCAACCCACGCGAGAACAAGACACAAACCCACAGTTCATTCAGATAGGGTGATTAGAAAATTACGAGGCAATCAAGCTGACCAAATACGATCCGCTCGTGCAGCCAAAAAGAAAAATTAACTATTTCATAAATTTAAGTGCCTCAGAGTTGGATTAAATCATCACTAGTCAGCAGGGATTTACTTCATCACAGGCATTAGAATTAGTAAGATTTAAGTTTTTAAACTATACGATTTCTTTTTCCAAAAGGATTCTATTTTCTATTAACGGTTCTCTTGTTTCAACTTCTAAAAACAAAAAACCTTTACTTACTAAATTAGCAAGCATATTCCTCATTGTGTTTCTTGTTTTGATTCTAATTTTTTTATAACCTTTTTCTTTAGCCCACTTTTCTTCATAATTCATCAGAACAGTCAAAACCCCTTTACATCTAAATTTTGGATTAGTCCCTACCATCCAACAATAAAATGAACCATCATCATCTCGGTTATAACCCACAATAAATCCTGCAGGGATATTGTTCAAATAACCAACGATTATTAGATGCTCTTTACCTTGATATCTTTGTTCAAAGTAATCTTTCTCAAACTTTTTATCAAACTCAACTATTGTTTGTGAAACTTTAACAGCTTCTTCAATTGGAACTTCTTTAACTTCAATCATAAGAATCACTTTTTATAAATCCCTATAATGATTCAAGGCATTTACTTCATCACAGGCAATATAATTAGTAAGATTTATGTTTTTAAAAGAATCATTTTTCACATTTGGAACTTTGAATGAACTCTTGGTAAGTATTATATTTCATTAAGACAATATTTTAATATGGGTTTAAGAGGCAAAAAGTCCAGATTAAGAAATTTTGAGAAAAATGCTCAAAACGCGGTTGAAGCAAGAAGCCGTGGAAAAGGAGTCAGAACTATTACAAGACTCAAAAAAAATTACAAATTGCTTTTGGTCCAAAAAGTAGAAGGCTTGCATTCAAAACCAAACGAGAAGATTTAAACCTTCTCTTAGGATATCAAAAATGGTTACAAGCAGAGAGTGTCCATGGCGCTGTAATACTGAAAAATTTTACACTTGAACCATTAAAAGGCACGATTGTTCGGGGAGTAGGTGTTTCACAATACTATAATAAACCAACTATTAAACATCTAAAAGAATATCTAAAAATGAAACGTACTGGTGCATA
>Ga0233441_1000750_pt1 | contig 34070 bp, 39 predicted proteins | sample SI_123_September_4_FD_182781 | JGI IMG/M metagenome (GOLD analysis project Ga0233441, IMG submission 182781) | Seawater microbial communities from Saanich Inlet, British Columbia, Canada - SI_123_September2016_135_MG | ecosystem: Environmental > Aquatic > Marine > Inlet | place: Canada: British...
CTTAAATTTTTTCGAACTATTTGCGGTGTTCTAGCAATGTAGTTCTTAATTTGTTTGGTTTCTAACATTATTAAAGGTTAGATTAGGGCGGGCCCACTCTTTTTTTATTAAAAATAATAAGCTTGATTAAAGATAATATTTAAAAAGATTAAATGTACTCCTTTTAAGTTATGACTTATCACACATCTTCAGCTCAGTATGAATCAAATCCAGTATATGAATCCAATCATAATTCGAAATTCAATATAATTGGAGTTTGCAGAGGAACTTGTTATACTTCTCAAGGTTGTTCATGTAGATAATAAAATTATTTTTTTATATTAAATATTATTTTTACAAACATTTATATTCTAAATCTTAACTTGAATTTAACATGAAAAAAGCAGTATTTATTCTATTAATAGTGATTGGATTGTTTATGACAGCGTGTGATAAAGATAAATGTGAGACACATTCAGATTGTAAGTATCATGAATCTTGTGAAGATGGAAAGTGTGAAAATACTGATTGCAGTGGTAAGTGTCCAGGAACAGATAATCCTTGTACATTCCATATTTGTAGTGGACAGACAAATTATAAATGTGAGGTAAGAAATAATGGTCTTCCTACAGGAAGTTGCCAAGGTTCTGTTCCAGATAAAGAATGTAAAAGATATACTTGTGATAATGGGGCTTGCATAGAGACTGATGATAGAGACTGTATAAGCAGAAAAGAATATGATGCAAGACAGATACCTTGTTCAGACGGAACTGAGACAGGATTTTGTTCAAAAGTTAATCCTGGAAAATATTGTGATGAAGGAAAATTAGTTGGTGGAGAATATGAAGAACTTTGTTTAGAAGATTTGGCTAATGATGAAGAACAAAAAAAAGAAGCACCAAAGCTTCAACCTGATCCTTGTGGAGATTTACCTCATGGAGATTGTTCACTAGATCAAGAAGGTTATATTTGTAATAATGGAGAACTTGAAGAGGATGAATCTTGTTTACCTATTACAGAATGTGAAGACAATACATTGATAGGAGAATGTTCAAACACAAAAGAAGGTCAAAGATGTAATAATGAGGGAGTTTTAGAATTAGATGAAACTTGTCTACTCGACGAACCTGTTGCTCTGGAAGGATGTGGAGAAACAGCAGAAGGAGATTGTTCATCTGATGGTAAATGGTGTATACATAATGAATTAATGGTTGATGAAGCATGTGAAAATGCATGTGATGACGGTACACCAGATTTTGGGTGTTCGCAGCATTCCATAGGTTATGTTTGTAATAACAAGGAATTAGTTGAAGATTTACCAACTTGTGATCCTAACTATGTTTATGTTCCTCAGGATTGTGATGACGGAACACCTGATGGAGAATGTACTGCAGCTCAAGATGGATATTGGTGTAATCAAGGAGTTCTTGAATACGATGAATCTTGTTATGTAAATTACGATGAATGCAGTGACGCAACATTAAGTGGAATGTGTTCAGAAATAACTCCAGGTCAAATTTGTTATTATGGAACCCTTTCAGAAGATGATGTTTGCTTAGAAGGTAAAAGATGTAGTGACTGGACACCAAACCAAGAATGTTCAAAAATGACATCAGGATATTTTTGTAATGAAGGAGCATTGCAAGAAGATCAATTTTGTTAATTTTTTTTAATTTTTTTTTTAAATTTAACTAATTCCAAAAACACTTTTTTTTACTGAATTAACGTCAACAGGCTTTTCTACATAAGGAAGATTATTCATTCTACACATAATAAATTCTACATCATCATAATATCTAGCAATTAAATCTTTATTTTCTGTTTGATTATTAAAATTAGAATGAAGTTTTAACTTTGTTACTTTATCATAGCTTGGATCTACATCATATACTGACACATCATTTGAAAACTCAATTAAATTAAAACATCCATTATGAAGTCCTGCATTATTAATTACATAATGAAAATCACTATGTTTCATAAATTGTGTATATGACCAGTGGTTATGAGATTGTACAAAAATTTTTGTTTTAATATTACTAGGAAGAGTGTTCATGAATTGTTTAAGAACTTGAGATGCACAATCAAATTTACCAGTTGTTTTATCATATTCACCTAGTGTATGATTATATATAATTATTTTTGAAATATTTTGTAAATTAGGTAATCTACTAAGTAGATACTTTGTTTGTTCTTCTTGTGCTTTTGCTGAAGGATCAAATCCAGTTGTAGCGTGACTAATTCCAGGAATTCCTAGAATTAAAGTATCATCAATTTTAACATGTTTATTTCTAACATAATGAAATTCAGTTTTTTTTTCAAGTTTTAATAATTTTTTTTCAAATTTTTTCACAATTTCTTTTACAGCTATAGTGTCCACAATTGGGATATCATCTTTTTGACTATTAGTGAGCATTGAAAGTTCTCCAAAAATTAGTAATTGGTGTTCAGATTCATGATTTCCAAGATTAAAGATTGTTCTTTTTAGCTTAGCAAAATTTTCAATTACTTGGTATAGCCAATCATATCTTTCATTTATGTATTCAAAAACCATTTCATAAGTGATTTTTTTGGTTTTCTTCCATTTTCCATAAAAAATTGGTGAACCAGCTTTAAGATATTCTTCTTTATCATTATTGGTTAGGCCATTTCTATGTAAGTTACTACTTGTCATGGCTGTTGAGGTTAAAATATCTCCATTTAGTACAATTGTGTCTACAAAAGGGTATTTGTTAAGAATTTTTTTTGTATGTTCATAAGATTTATCAATACATTGAGGTGAATGTGTATCAGATATAACTACGTGGAACATTAACTTAAAAATGTTCATTTCCTATATAAATGTTTTGTTTTTTACTACTGGTTAGTGGTTTAAAATCTAAGAATTTAAATATTGAATCTTGCATTTCTTGATTTTTTTTTGTTTTTTTATTATTCTCTCAAATCTTTAAATATAAATTAGTTCTCCTAAACTTAGATGCCAGATAAAATAGTTCCATCAAATGTAAATTCAAGGCTAAATTTAGTGTTTGAGGAAATAAAGACTAAATCTATTGAAGATCTTGTTTTAAATACACCTAATAATCCTCCAAATATTGAAATTAAAGATTTTTTTCCAATAGATATTGTATATTATTTTTTAAAACAATTATATATGGAAGACATACAAGTAGGAAATTATATTGAGAGATCTATGTTAATTGAATATCTAAAAAATAATTTTGAAACAAGTTCAGCAAATACTCAAGTTCAATATGCTTTAGAATCATTAATAAAAAAAGGAGCTAATTTTGAACTTGAAAAATTTGGACATGGAAATTGGTGGTTTACACTTCCAATAGAATCCAATTTAGATTTAGCATATGAAGTTCATTGTAATAATGAACGAAGAAGTAGAGAATTAAAAAGAAGGTATAACAAAAGATTAAAAAAACAAAAATGGACATCAAAAGATCTAGATATTCATAAAGATTATGAACAAAAATATATAGATTTAATTAAATCTTCACCTAGACAACTTGCTAAAAAATATTCCTTATTATCTAATTTTGATACAATAAGGAGAGGGGATATAGCTTATTTATATTTAAGATATTTAGCTGAAGAAGGATTAGAAGGAACTTATGCATCTAGACAAGAGATGGTAGGTTATTTTGAAAAATGGGGGACATATCTTGAGAAAGTGAATACTCCAATGAGAGTACGAGTTTCAAAGAGCTTAAAAGCATATCAAAAACAAAGCATTGACTTTGAGTTTCAAGGACCTAGGGCAAATATTTGGTTTAAAATTCCAAAAAAAAGTGTTCTTGAAGAATCATATGATAACATGATTGGAAAAAGAAGTGAAATAAAACCTAAAAAAATTAAAACAAAAGCTGCAAGAAAAAAACCAAAAAAAAGAGGAATAAAGGTTTCAAAAAGAAAAATTCCAAAAAAAAAAGCAAAACCAAAAATTACTAAAAAAAAAGTAGTTTCATTTTCAAAACCCCTATCATTGTCTCCTTCACAACAACATTTGTCAAGTTCAATTCAGGAAATATTGTCACTAGATCCAAGTTCATTTTCAAAAAAGTATAATATTTTTCAAAAAGATAGAAATTCAATTGATGAAGTTTGTTTAACTTATGTTTTTATGAAAGGTTTACTTAATTTAGGAGTTAAACCTAGAACCTATATTCCAAGATCAGAACTTTTAAAATATTATTATTTTGGAGACTTTCAAAAAACCAGTCAAGGGGTTGCACAAAATCTTGAAAATGCTCTTGAAAAAGGATTAGAATATTTTTCACAAAGAAATATTGATTTTAAACCTATTTCTAAAAAAGAAGGTTTAAGTTATTCATTGCCTACACATTTGGAATTAGATAAAGCTTATTTTGAAATAAATTTTTTAAAAGATGAAGCTCCAAAGACTCGTGCTATGAGGATGCTAGAGGATTTTCAAATTCAGAGTCTTCCAGATAATGTGTTATCAATACTTAGAAAATCTAGAACTAAATATGAAATAGCTTGGGAACTAGCTCACACATATCAAAGATCAAAAAGAGTGTTGGGCTCATTAGGGAGAGCAATTTATAATCTAAAAAAAGAGCAAAAAATTAGACAAGAAAAAGGAATTTTGTATAAAAGATGAGATTTGTTTATTTTTTTAGGATAAATTTTTTTGAATTTAACTCCATTTCTTAATTAAAATATTAAAAAATATTGATATTCTTACTAATCTTTTTATATAAGATTTTTCTTCTCGAGAGTATTTATGGTGACTAAAACAATCGCTTTTGATATTGGACGAACCAATTTAAGGGTAGCATTAATTGAAAATGGGCAAATAATTGGGGAAGTTTATAATCAAAAAAATGGATATAAAAAAGAGGGAGAATTTGAACAAGGTTTAGAGATTTTACTAGGTCAGGTATTGGATGGAGAGATATTAAAAAATAATGATATTGAAGTAGGTATTAGTTGTGCAGGAGCAATTGATATTGAAAATGCTGTTTATAGGCCGAATCAATATTTTCCTGAAGGTTTTAGTTTTAGAGATTTTTTTCAAGAAAAAACATCTAGTCAAACCAAGGTTGCAGCAATAAAAGATGCGCATGCTTTTGCTTTAGGATACTATAATCCTAATTATTCAGATAGAAAAGAAAAGGCACTTGGAATTTTAACAATTGGGACTGGTTTAGGTGCGGGAGTATTATATGATGGAATTCCTTTTTTAGGAGGAGACACAGGAAATAGAGTAGCAGTTGAATTAGGTCAGTTACCTTATTTTGGACGGAATTCTAAAGAAGCAAATATTGGAAAAAAATTAGGAGAATTTGCATCAGGAGAAGGTCTTGTAAGAATTTATGAATCCTTATTTTTTACTGAATCAGAACCAGTTCTAAGAACACGCTTTTTAAATGAATTATTACATGAAGAAAAATGTAAATTAATTATAGAAAATATTGAAGAAGATGATGGATGTAAAGAGGCTGTTGAAAATTATGCAGTTCATCTAGGTCATGCAATGGCTTCTATGTTTATGTTGTATGATTTGGATAAATTAATTTTGGATGGCCCTTTAATTCAAAATAGTATTGAATTTATTCGAGAAGAAGTTAAAGCTGCTTTTAATAATTATATTCAAGATACTGCTCATCCAGTTGAATTTGATGAGGTTGTTGAAATTGGTAATTTAGAACATGCTGCTCTACTGGGTGCAGGAGTTTTTGTTCAAAATTATGAGTTTTATTTATCAGAATTAGTAAAAAAATCTAACTTGATTTTTAAAAAAGCTGATGAATATGATCGAGAAGCTTTAAAGCATCTTATGCAAGTTGAGAGATTAACACATCCTGGAACAGAATATTCTGAAAGTCTTGACGAATGTTTTGATAGAAGAATGGATGAAGGAGATATTTATGTAGTATATCAAATGGGGCAAATGGTATCTATGGCAAGGATAGTTGAACAAGATGTTTCATATATTGATGAAAAAAAAATAACTAAGAACAAGATTAGATATCTTAAAGGAGGATTTACGCATCCAACCTATAGACGAAACGGAATTAATTCACAATTAGTTAATTATTTTTCTTTTATGGAGAAAGAAAAAGGAGTAGACTTTCTTTATGTTTCAGCTGAAGAATCTTCTGAAGGCCTTCTTAAAAAAGTAGGTTTTGAAGTGTTAGGGAATTGTGCATCATGTGATTCATATTTAAATGAATGCACTGCAATTCCTTTAATGAGAAAAGAACTTAAAAATGGAAATTAAAAAAATATCTTTTGATGAAATAACTGAAGAGGATTGGACTAAATTACTTCAAGAAAGTCAAGTGGATACTCTTTTTCAGACATACATTTGGAATAAGATTTGGTGGGAAGTTTTTCATGAAAAAGGAGATTTAGAATTATTAACAATTGAAGATGATGAAGGATTATCTGCTATATTTCCAATGTATTCTTTTGAAAAAGATAAACAGACAATTGCAAGAGTTCTAGGAGGTATGGATGTTACAGATTATCAAGCTTCAATAATAAAACCTGGAAAAGAAATAGAAAGTTTTCAAAAATTGTTTGATTATGCAGAAGATCAAGATTGGGATTCTTTAGAATTTCATTTTATGCCTGAAGTTTATTTAGATACAGGAGCATTTAGTTCAGAATTAACTTATGCATCAAGATCAAGAGGAGTGAATTTAGAGTCAGGAGTTCAATTAGAATGGGATGTTGAAAAAGATAAACCTGAATCTGAGTCAAAATATTGTCCTACACCTATACTTAATTTTAGAAGATTACCTAAAAAAGCAAAAATTAGTGGAATTAAAGATCAAGGAATTGCTAATCTTTTAGAACATATGAGGTCTTCAAGAGAAACTAAATTAAGAAAGAAAGGTAAAAAAAGACCTGAAGGAAAGGCTGGGAAATTTATAAGAGAAGATTATAAAAATCCTTATTTAGCATTGCAAGAAACAAATCATGAATTTTTAGAGACTGAAAACATTGAAGAAGTTGAAGGTGATGTTAATAGGCTTATTGAGATGATGAAAAAAAATCCTAAAAAAGCAGATTTTTTTAGAAATGATTTTAGACGAGAATTTTTTTTTAGGGAAATTGCTAAAGAAACTTTTAAAAGAGATTGGTTAAGGTTAAAACGTCTTGAAGTAGATGGAAATATTGCAGCAATGTTAATGTGTTTTGATTATAAAAATAGATTTTGGAATCAAAGATTTCATGATCTTCAAGCATATAATACTGGTTTTGATTTAGCTTCCCACTCTGATGGTAAAAAATTGGGTTTAGGAAAAAATCTATTTATGAGAACAATTGTTGATGCAGTTTCAGAGGGTTATGATAGATTTAATTTTTTAAGAGGTGGAGAAAACTATAAATACGATTTTGGAGTTAGAGATGATTTACTTTATAGTTTTAAAACAGGAGGAACAGCAGTTATTCATTCATGGGCAAGAGATCTTAGTTTTAATCAACTTATAAGACATGTTACAGACAATCCAGCATATAGGTTAATAACAAAAGAAAAATTTGTTTATCCATCTCAAAAGAAGATACCTAGTGATGAGTGTGAATGGAATTTATATGGGCAAGGTGCTATTTCAAAAGCAAGAAAACTTGCTGAAGAACATGAGTCTTCTTTAGTTCTTTTACATGTAAAAAGAGGCATTGGTCAACTAGATTTACAAGCAGATTTGTATGAAAAAAATTAATTTTTTAAATAAGATATTTTTGTAATTTTTTATTCAAGGTGAAATAATATGAGTTTTAGAGTTAGAGATGCAAAAACAGTAAAAGAAGCTGCAAAATTTAAATTAGCAACAAATATAGAAGATACTATTTTGGATTATAATATTTTTGAAGAGGTTTACAAAAATAATCCAATACCTTATAGGGCAGATGGAAAAACTTTAGATACGAGTGCAATTCGAAGTGGACTTATGAATGTTCAAGAAGGACTCCAAACATTATTTAGACAAATGGAAATATATGATGGAGTCATAGGTTTAGAATTAAATTAAAATGAAAATTTTGTTGATATTGGTTCAATTGTAAATGTTGAGATTAATGATGGAGAAGGACCATTAGAGCAGGAGACTTATTGGTTGCTTCCCTTTGCAGGAGGACAAGTTTTGGATTTTAGGAAGAATGGACAAAAATATCATATTACAACTCTTAATTCAGGAACACCAATTGCAAAAGCATTAGTTGGAACCAAAATTGGAAAATCAGTTGAGCCTATGTCAGGTGTTAAGTACACAGTAAAAGAAATTCTTTAATTTCTCTTTTTAAATTAAGCTCACCAAAACACTTAAATATAGTTACTATTTTAGAATCATTACAGATTTTTGGGGTGGGTGGATGTTAAATATCATGATTATCATTGCAGGATTTATTCTAGTCGGAGTGCTCTATTTTAATCTTAGAGACAGTCCTAGAAATAATTTTCGAAGAGCTAGAAAACATCATAAATTAGGTGACAAAGAACATTCTAGAGGTGATCATAGTGAAGCAAAACTTCATTATGAGATTGCTAAACAATACCGAGAAAAAGCAATGGAGCAGATGGGTGAATAAATATGGATTGGTATGAAACTTTTGATTTTGATGAGAATCCTTTTTCAATTGATGCAAGAGAAAATTTTGACAAGCTTGTAGACATGGAAGAACATGTTGAAGAAATGAATTATAGGATCAATGCAGGAAGTATGCTAGTTGTAGAAGGACCTGAAGGATCAGGAAAAACAACACTTTTAATGATGGCTGCTGATAAATTTGGTGGAAGAAGAAAGGTTGTTTATGTTGATTGTGAAATTTTAGATAAAAATCTAAATATTACACATGTTTTGCAGGAAAGATTTGGAATAATTGGTAGACTATTTAATAAAAAACCAAAAAACATGATTCTTTTAATGGATAATGTGAATTACCTTTCAAAAAAAAATACTGAAAGAATAAAATATTATTTTGATCAAAATTATATAAAATCAATTATTTTTACTGCTAATAGTTATTCAAGAGCAAAGTTTTCAGATAGTTTAAGAGATAGAATTGGTCAAAGAATTGTCAAATTACCTAAATATAATAAGGATTTAGCAGTTGAAGTTATAATGTCACGGACAGATAATAATGAGATGTTTAATGATCAAATAATCACAAAGATTTTTAAAAGCTCAAAAAATTTAAAAGAGTTATTGCATAATTGCGAAAAAGTTGCCATGTCTGCAGCGAAAAAAGAAAGAAGAAGAGTTCAAATGGCAGATTTAAAGGTGTTGAGTGATAAAAAATGATTTGGTATAAAAAAATAGGTTTTAATAGTAATCCTTTTAGTATGAAGCCAGCAGCTTTTCAACCAGATGTAGTTGCTTATGATTTAGAATATATTTATGATAAATTAGAAAGTGCTGAAATTTTATTTATTGAAGGAGAGTATGGAACTGGAAAAACAACAATATTAAAGAGTATTATTTCAAAATTTAAAGAAGATAATAAAATTGTGTATTATAGTTTTAATGCAGGTAGAAATTTTAATTTACTTGGTTTACTAAATGGTGCAAATTCTTTTTTAAGAAGATTCACAGGTTTAAAACATAGAAATATTATTTTACTTTTAGATGAAGTTCACACAATGACTAAATCTCAAGCTAAAGAAATTTTAAAATATTATCAAAATGGTGTTTTACAATCAGTTGTTTTTGTAACTCATGATTATAATTGTGTTACATTGCCTGAGGATCTACAGTTATACTTAGAAGGAAATGTCATTAAAACAGTTCCATTATCTCAAAACGAAGCAATAGAACTAGTTGAAAATCGAATTGGAGAAATTGATTTGTTTTCAAAAAAAATCCTAAAAAGAATTTTTGAGCTTTCAGATAAAAATCCAAGACGATTTTTAGCTAATTGTGAAGATATTGCAAGATACGCTGTTGAAATGGAAGATTATAAAGTCAGTGATTTTCATATTGATTCAGTTCTAGAAGAAGTTATTGAAAAAAAGAAAAAACAAAGAGAAGTTCTAAAAAAAGTTGTAGAACCTAAACTTGTTGAAAAAATAGTGGAAGAAATCTCAGAAACAAAAGTTTCTGATGATGATCAGAAACCAAAAAAGGTTTCTGACAAAAAAGAAGCTGAAGAAAAAGATGAACCAAAAATTGAAATTAAAGAAGTTGAAGAACCTAAAATTGATGATAAACCTAAAAGAGAGAAAAGGTTTAAAGTCAATAAATTAGTTGAGGGTACAAAAGATCCACTTGGAAAAATTGAAGCTGCTGATGAAAACGAAGTACAAGCAGAAGAAGAACCAACTTCCACTGATGAAATTCCAGAATACAAAGTTTTTGTGTTTGAAAATTAATTCTTTTTTTTAAATATTTTATTTAAGTTAATTCTACATAAATGTTGTATAATGATTGACCTGAAGTTCGATTAACAGGAACAAGTAATTGAAAATCTACAATACTTCCATTAAATCCAACAACATTATCATCCATAATAGCAGCGTAAACGGTCTCGCTTGAATTTAGATTTAAAATAACATTCCAAAATACTGATCTATCACCAGATTGATTGTTTGTTTGTGTACTTCTACATCCAGTAAGTAAGTTTGCTCCAATATAAAAATCTGGGTGACTTGTAGTTGTATAGGTGTCATTAATTCCATTTGAAAGAGAATCAGGAATATCTAATTTGGTTTCTTCATCATATATATGTGTTTGATTTGAGCAGTTAATTAAACTCCAATCAGAAATAACAGATCTAGAAGCTATTACTTCTCCAACAGCGTCAACAACATTCCAATCATAAAATACATCACCAGCAGCATTTTCTAGGGCAATTCCACTTGTAACAGTTCCAAAATAACCTTGCCAGACTTGATCTCCTGTTTGTCCACTGGTATCTAAATAAATAAAGGTAACATTCCCTCCTTCAGCTGTAATATTTGAAGTGTTTTGAGTTGGATCAGAATATACAATATTTAAATTAAAAATTAGAACTAATAATGCAAAACTTATGATTAATGTTAGTTCTTTTTTCATTTTATACTTTTTTTAAAAATTGATTATAATTTTGACTTGGTGAGATATTTAATTCTGAGAGTATTTTGAAAATTCTAAATGTAGTTATTCCTATTTGTCTAGAAATACTCTCAAGAAGAACACCGTTTTTATAAGCATGGGCAATATGAAAATATCTAAATGATTGAGGATTAATTTTTTCTAAAAACACTCGTTTTGTGTGCATTTGAATAATTTGTCTTATTCTTTTTTCTGAAATACTAGAAGATTGTCTAGTTGCAATAATATTTGAATTTTTTTTAAGATTATTTCCTAGAATATAGAGTCGCAAATCTTTAGCTAATTTTGAGGAAATGAATGAAAATCTAATTTCCCTATTCTCAGGGTTAAATATTTTAATTTTATTCCCATTAATGTCTTTAACTTTAATATTTGTTAATTCAATTAAAGTGCAGCCAGACTCATAAAGAATTCTAATCATAAGTTTGTCTCTAGCGTCATCAATTGACCTAATTAATTGTCTTATTTGTTTTAAAGACAAATACAATATAGAGCTATCGCTAGTTTTGAGTTTGTTCATTTTTGGGGTAAATATTGAAATTTATTTGTCTAACTTGAGCTAAAGTTAGATTTTTAATAACTATTTTCAGTATGAATTTCTATTTTAATACTTAAAATAGGAAACTGATATATAAATGTTTTGATTTAAGGAACTAGTATAGAAAAAAGTATATTAATTTGAATTAGAAGTCTTTATATGTTAAATTTTTCTTTAGAAACTTATGAACTTGAAATGGATTTTAGTTGTAATTCTTGTTTTTTTAAGTAGTTGTACAACTTCGATTACTTCTAAAGTAATTAAGCCAGTAAATAATGAATTCTTTTTAACTTGTCCAGAGATTGATGTTGGGCATGAAATAGTAATTAAGGTTCAAGATAATTTAACTGATAACGAAATTACTCAAAAAATTAGATCTGTTTATCAAGGAGATGTCGTATATTTTGATTATAATTTTCAAAGAAATGAGGAATTAAAGAGATTTACTTGTTTAGATAAAGAGTATAAAATTATATGTCAATATACTAGGTTTTATGAATTAAGTTGTATAAAACAATAATTGGGATTAAATTGAAATTATTCTGTATTATATTTTAGAAATAATAAAAACAAATAATTTATTATTGATTGGTAGTAACATTTATATATTATAAATTATTACGCTTTTGTAAAATGATACCTGAAGAAAAACTTCAAAATGCATTATCTAACATTGAGACTATAGTCTAAATTGGTAAAGATAAAATGTCTCTTTTAATGGACAGCAATGAAAGAGCAGAAGTTTTGTGGCTTATTGGATTAGCTAATCATTATGTAGTTGAAGGTTATCGGAATTTAGATGGATTGGTTACAAATGAACCAAGTGCTTTTTATGAATTAGCAAATCAGTTAAGAGAAATAGGAGTAACAAATTTATTTGAAACTGCAAAATCTTTAGACCCTTCTGAATCTTATAAAGATAAAATATCTCTTCATGAAGTTTCAAATTCTCAAGATGCAAAAGAGGGACTTACAGAAGTTTTTAATAGAATTGAAAGCCTTTATGGTGATATGAGAGCTGAGCCTAAAGGAGTACAAAAGACTAGATTTAGTGTTGCGATGAATATGATACCTGGAGATTTGAATTATAGTAGGGCTGTGTTTTTAGTTGCAGAAGCAATTAGAAATACTCAAACTGCTATTATGAATTTAGATACAATTTATAATGGTCCACTTTCAGGATATGCAGATCTTTCTAATTTTATTGAAAGAAAATCAAATGATATTATTACATTGCCTAATGCTAATGTAACAGGATTCATGAAATCAGTTAAAAAAGAGTATGGACCAAAATTAAAAGATATTTCTTAAACAGATATTTAAATATAAACACTAAAATTAAGTCCAATATATGCTAGAATAATAACAATATATGAAATTAACCAAACAGTAAAATTCCATTTTTTAATATCTTCTCCTGGCATTGGTGACATTGGAAACATTTCAATAAACACAATCATTATTGAAAAAACAAATATCATTTGCATAATTAGGCTAGGGAATAAAACATTTAAAATGTAAGCAAGAATAGCAAGTCCAAAAGTAAACAAGGTAATTAAGTATGCAGATTTACCAAATCTTTTTTCATCATTTTCATCTTCATCAAGTAAAGTGTATGAAGCTAATGAGAATGTGTTTCCAAAAAATGTGCTTATTATAGTTACAAGGGTTCCAAAAGGCCAAAAAACAAATTCTGATTGTATTTTTCTTTTAAAACAAAATCTAAGTCTTGCGATTTCTCTAATTAGAGATATAGCTCCTATAATAATTAAATTAATCCAAAATAATCTAAAGAATTCATTTGATCCATTAGACCATCCATATGCGATTGAAAATGCAAAAATTATAACATAAACAATAAAGGCGATTATTTCTTTATGATTTAAAAATTCATTTTTTTTAATTTTATATGTGCTGGCTTTTTTATCAAGTATTTTTGAAGATATTGCTTCATTGACAAAATCAAACATAGTTTTACTAAATACTTGCCATAGATACATAAGTAAAATGCTTAGAAAAGTTGCAGCAGCAGGCACATATTTTTCATCCATTATGTTATTTAAAGGAGACTTTTTAGCAACAAAGTTTTGAGCATTTGAATCTTCTTTTTTTGAATAAATCATTAATATTTTTTGTTCTCCAATATTTGCTGTTTCAATTATTAATGGAGAATATTTTTTTTTGGTTCTATTCTCAAATCTTGACTCAAGTTCTCGAGTTATTTTATTGGTTTTTTTACTTCCAAGTAAGACTAAGTTTTTTTCATAATCAATATTATTAATGTCTTTTATTATAACTAAACCTTGCATGTTAATCTTTGATTTTATTAGGTTAAATAATACCTTATCTTCAAGACTGATATCTCTACCTCTAATAATATTAATGTTTGCATGGTCGATTGATCCAAAAAATCCATCAATGTCAGAACTAGCAAGATCAATTTTTTGTTTTAAATCTAGGTCTTCTTGAGCATTAACTAGTCCTATGATAATAAAAATCATTAAAAAAGTAACGAGAGTTTTTTTGATCATAACAAAAAAGAGTTATTAATTGATTTAAATTTATTTCGATCTTCTATTAAATAGAATAGTTTAATCCTTAAATTTTCAATTATGAATTAAACATCATATCCATATAGAATATTCCTTTTATAAATTTCATATTAATGGAGGTTAATAAAAATGGGACATAATAATGAATGCTGTGATTCAAATACAAATAGTTGTAGTACATCAAGTTGCGCACCAAAAAAAACAAAAGGATGCGGTAGTGGCTGTGAAATGACGGATGGATTAATGCGAATGGCTGACAAAGCTTGGGAACAATTAATGCTTCAAAAAATGATGAAAATCTTTGAAGAACATAGAGGTGCTAATATGAATAAAACCGCTAAAGCAGTAGTTGAAGCATCTTTATCTCATTGGGAAAATAAGATGAAGGCTATGGGAGATAAACACATGTCTTTTGAAAATATTAAAAAGAGCATGATGTAGTTATACTTTTTAGTATAACTTTTTTATTTTTTTATTGCAATAATTTTTAGACTTTCTAGAGCAATTCCATCATATTGACGTTTGCTAATATCTTTATCTTCATTGATTTTTTCAATAAAAAATCCTGTTTTTTTAACAATTTCTAAATATTCTTCTTTTAAAATTGCCCCACCTACACAACCAGCAATTAAGTCTTCATCTTTTTTTTGTTCTTCACTTAAATTTTCTAATAATACTATATCAGATACACAGAGTTTTCCATTTGTTTTTAGAACTCTAAATGCTTCGCTAAAAACTTTTTCTTTATTAGGTGCTAAATTAATAACACAATTACTTATAATTATATCCACTGAGTTATCTTTTACAGGTAAATCTTCAATGTCTCCTAATTTAAATTCAGTGTTTTTATATCCATATTTTTCAGCATTTTTTATAGCTTTGTTTACCATTTCAATAGTCATATCAACACCAATTACTTTACCAGTTTCACCAACTTCTTTGGCTGCTAAAAAAGCATCAAAACCTGCACCACTACCTAGATCTAAAACAATGTCTCCTTTTTTAATTTCTATTAATGCTGTTGGATTACCACACCCTAATCCTAAATTTGCTTCTGGAACATTATTAACTTCGTTATCAGAATATCCAAATGTTTTTGAAACATCTGGATCATGACTACTACAACATCCACAACTAGAATTTGCAATTCCACTATATTTTTTCTTAACTATATTTTTAATTTTTTTTGAATCCATTGTAAATATAGAAAATAAATCTAATGTTAAAAATCTATTTCTTTTTATGAACAATTAAATTCCAGTTGATTTAAATATAAAATAATTCTTTCTTCTAAAATGAAATTTGAGTTTGAAAAAAATATCACAGTTATGAAAACTTTGAGCTACATTTTTATTGCATCATTAAAACTTTATTCAGATTATGCAAAAGAATTAGGGATTCATATTCCTGCAAAAGCGTTTATTGCATTTACATTATATCCTGTTTTATATATTTTTATTTATCCACTTTTTCAAGTTGTTAAAAGAAACACAAAGAAACATAATGAATACTTCTTTTTTTTAAATGAATTAACACTAATTAATTTTGTATTACTAGGTTTATTATTTTGTGTTTTAATTACACAAAAGTTTTGGTATGATTTGGGATTACTCTTAATTATGCTTAATTTTTTAATAATTGTTCTTGTATCAAGTGCAATAGTGGTATTTTTATCATTAATAATTTCATGGATTTATGTTAAAATATTAAAAAGAAATTAGTTGCACATTGTTTTTAGTTTTTAATTGATATTCCACAACTTTGACAAGTGTTTTTCATTAATAGAATTAATATGAAGTTCTTAATACATTTTAAGATAAGTGATTATTTAACTAGTTATTACTCACTTTACCTTTACACTTATAAATGAGAAGTTTTCTCTAAAAGAGTTATGACATATGGAAAAATAATTGATAATTTAATTTTAGATGGTGAATTAGCCACGTATCCAGTTTTAAATGAAAAAGATGCAAGAGCAGCAGCAGGGTTAATGCTTATTATTGGTATTATAACTTTTGTGGTGACATTATTTTTAAAAAGATTTGATATTTTAGCAATAACTGTTGGAATTTTTTTCATAGAATTTTTACTTAGAGTAGTTAATCCAGATTATGCACCTTTTTACAGATTAGGAAGTTTAATTGTTAAAAATCAAAGACCAGAGTATAGTGGGGCAGTTCAAAAAAGATTTGCTTGGTCACTAGGTTTATTAATGGCAATTTCAATGATTTTTATTTCAATTATTTTTCAAATTAGAGGAGTTTTACCATTTGCAATATGCACAATTTGTTTGTCATTACTTTGGTTAGAAACATCTTTTGGAATTTGCGTAGGATGTAAAATGTATTACGGTTTAATGAAAATGGGAATTATAAAAGAACCAGAAGTAATGCCTGCTTGTCCAGGTGGAGTTTGTTCTATTAAAAAACCAAAAAAACATAATAAAAAAATAAATAAATAAAAATTTTGTTTTTATTCTACAATTAAATTTCCTACCATACCATTTGCTCTATGTTGTCCAACACTACAATAATATTCAAAAGTTCCAGTTTTATCGACTGTAAATTCAACAAAAGTCATTCCTTCATTTTCTCGAACTTTTTGCGTTGCAGCATTAAATTCATCTACAACAAAATCATGAAATCCTTGAGTACTTGTGAATTCAACCCTAATTTTGTCTCCTATTTTAACTCTTATTTCAGGTGCTTTTTGTCCATTCATTTCAAACCAATAATCTCCTCCAGTTAAAACAAATGTTTTCATTTCACTGCTTGGTTCAACAGGCATGCTTTCAACATTATTTGTTTGTTCTGATTGAGTTTGAGTGCTACAACCAGCTACAAAAATCATTAAAGCAAATAAGCTAATAATTATTTGAATTTTTTTCATTTTAATTCCTCCTAGATGTAAAAGATAACGAGTTCTTTTTTTAAATTTCATCTTTAATTGGTTTAGTTTCAGCACATAGAGAGCGAGTTTTAAAATACGAGATTTTATAAAACAAGTCATATTCACTAAGTATATACTAGATTTGTTGGTTGAATTATTTGTCTATGTTCACAGTTCTTCTTGCAGCTTTTTTAGTAAAAAAACTATGAGGAGATTTTATGGGTAGAAATACTAGAAATAAGAAAGACAGCAAAACATCCAAGTCATTTAGTGCAGGATTTAAAAGTAATTTTAATTCAGATCGAAGATTTTCTTCAGCACCTAGAGAAATGCACAAAGCTAAATGTGCAGATTGTTCATCAGATTGTGAAGTTCCATTTAAACCAGTTGAAGGAAAGCCGGTTTTTTGCAAAGAGTGTTACAAAAAAAAGAAAACCTGGTGATCTGAGTGTATATATGTAAGAAGTGTAAAAGTAATAAAATTAAAACACGGCCTAATAAGTCATTTGGAAAATCTTATACAACAATTGTTAATTGCAAAGACTGTGGATCAACCGATGTTGAAAAATTAGATCCAAAAAGAGGAAGAAGACGTAGATGAGATATTATAAAGAAGTTAGATTCTGTAAGTTATGTAAAGCTAGATATGTAGTTGAGCAAAAACAACCTAAAAGCTATTATTGTGCAAAATGTGTTGAAAAATTTAAAGCTCAAAAAAGAAAAGAATACGAAGCAGAAGATAAAGCAGAACAAGAAGCTAAAGATAAAGCAGAACAAGAAGCAAAAGAAGAAGCTAAAAAAGAAACTAAAAAAGAAACTAAAAAAGATAAATAAATTATTTACTTTTTTGAATTCTATTTTTTCTATTTTTATTTCTAAAACTATTTAGATATGTGTAATTTTTTTGAAAATTTTGAATTTCAAGATAATCTTTAAATAACTAAAGAAACTTGTAAAGATTATGAAACATTCTCACCATCATCATGAAAATGATAGTTCAAAGAACTTAAAAGTTGCATTTTTTCTAAATTTTAGTTTTACAATTATTGAACTTATAGGTGGAATATATACAAATAGTGTAGCTATTATTGCTGATTCATTGCATGATTTAGGTGACACTTTGTCTTTAGGATTATCATGGTTTTTAGAAAAATATTCAAGTAAAGATCGAAGTAAAAAATTTTCATATGGATATAAGAGATTTTCTTTACTATCAGCTTTAATTAATTCAGCAATTTTAATTATAGGTTCAATTGTTATTTTATATAAAACAATTCCTCGACTTTTAAATCCAGAAACAAGTAATTATGTTGGGATGTTATTGTTAGCAGTTTTAGGTATGATTGTAAATGGAGTGGCAGTTTTTAAATTAAAGAAAGGAAGTTCATTAAATGAAAAGGTTGTAGCCTGGCATTTACTTGAAGATTTACTTGGTTGGATTGCTATTTTTATTATTAGTATAATAAATCAGTTTATAGAAATTCCAATTTTAGATCCAATTTTAGCAGTAATTTTTGCAATTGTTATTTTTTATAATGCAATAAAAAATCTTAAACCAATTGTTGCAATTTTTTTACAAAGTACACCTTTAGATGTTGATGTGAATGAATTAGAAACCAAAATTAAAAACATAAAAACAATTAATTCTATTCATGATATGCATTTATGGACAATGGATAGTGAGAATCATATTTTAACAATTCATGTAGTTTTAAAAGGAAAAATCACTCCAACCAAAGTTAAATCTGTAAAAAAACAAATTCGAAAAGTAGTTTATTCTATGAAGATTAAACATGTTACAATTGAAGTTGAAGAAAAAAATGAAATATGCGAATATAATGATTGTTAATTTTGTTATATTTGACTCATAATAACTTTATCAAAAATTTTATCACTAAACCATTTTCTTATAAAGAGTATTAATTTCGCCATACTTCCTGCAGCATATCTAGTTTTTGGATTTTTTGAATTAATTGCTTTGCTTACAGTTTTTGCTATAACAGACGGATCTGAGCCACTGCCTTTATCACCCATTCTAGCTTTGTAAGATTTTGCTACTTTTTGAACTAGATTTTTATAGGGGCCGTTTCCTGATATATTTAACATGGGATCATATAAAACATCTCCAAAACCTGTTTTTATTGCTCCAGGTTCAATTATCACAACTTTAATTCCAAATTCTTTTGTTTCTAATCTTAAGCAGTCAGACCATCCTTCAAGAGCATGTTTTGTTGCATGGTACCAAGCACCAAAAGGAGTGTACATTTTTCCACCAATTGAAGAAGTATTTACAATCATTCCAAATTTTTGTTTTCTCATATGTGGAAGGATAAGTTGGGTTAATCTAGCAAGTCCAAATAAGTTTACATCAAATTGATATTTTGCTTGATCAATACTAATTTCCTCAACTGTTCCATATAAACCATATCCAGCATTGTTAAATAGAACATCAATTTTTCCTTGTTCTTTTATTATTTGATTAACTCCTTTTTCTATCTGATCATATTTTGTTACATCCATAGAAATTGCATGAAAATTATCTTCATTAAAATCTGACATTTCTTTTGCTTTTCTTGAAGCTCCATATACAATATGTCCTTCACTTAAAAGTTGTTTAGCTGTTGCTTTACCTATACCTGAACTTGCACCCGTAATTAGAATAATTTTTTTCACTAGTATCACCTAGTGCAAATTAATGATCAAATGTAGATAAATGTTTTGTTGAAGGCATTTTATAAAAAATCAAATAATTTATAAACTAAATAACAAATTCTGTTCATTCATGAAAAAACCAAATTTAGATTTACCTAAACTAACAAAAAATGATCAAGAAGTACTTAAAAATATTATTAAACATGCTAAAATTCCTGATTCTGAAATAGCAAAGAGAATGAAGTTAAGTCCTCAAGCAGTTTTTAAGATAAGGAAAAAACTTGAGGAATCAGGAATCATTAGAGGATATATGCCTATAATTGATTTTAAAAAATTAGGTATTAATGTTATGCTGATTGTTGTTTTGAAATTGACTGCTGATGTGTGGGATAAATTTGAAGATTCTGAAATTTCTGAAAGAATGAAACAAGTACCTTATATAATTGAGGCATATAGACTACCTGAATCAGATGCTACACATATACTTATAATGGGATTTAGAAATATTCAACAAAAAGACAAATATTTAATAAAATTACAAACTGAATTTGCTAGAGAAGTTGAAATAAAGCATGTCTATCCTTTTTCAATTGATAGAGTTATTACTCGAAGTCCAGTAGGGTTACTTTATGAAATGCTTGATAAAAAAGAGTTTCCTATTGATGTATTTTTTTTACCGAGGAAAAAGAAAAAATAATCAACTTTTTTTATTTTTATTGTTACATTTTTTAACTAATTTGTTCTTAAATGTATAAATTATCTAGAGCTGTTTATTATATTAGATTTGACATTTATTTCTTAATGGTCATTGCAAAAACAACACGGTTAGATAGGGTTAGTTCAAAGTTAAAACTAGCTTTATGCAAGAGATGCGGTAAAAAAATAATTGGCAATGCAAGAATTAGAGGATTATCAGTAATATGTCCAAGATGCAAAAGACCTGTATAACACAAATAGTATGTGGAGGTAATGAAAATGGATTATGAAGAAGAATATAATGATACATCATACGGTGATTATGATGATGATGAAGAAAAAGAACCAGATGATGATTGGTAAAATTATTAATAAAAGAAATTATAATCGGAGGTGTAAACTAAATGCCTGCTAAAAAGAAAAAACCAGCAACCAAGAAAAAAAAATAAATTGTTAAGTTCATTTAATCATTGATTTATTTTTTTTATTTTAAATTTATTTTAAATTAATTGGTGAATAAAAATGTTTGAAGAAAAAATATTAACTTGCGTTGATTGTGGAAACACAGTTGTTAAATTAGTTTTAGAAAATTCTGATAATTCTAATTATCTTTGTCCTGTTTGTGAACTTGGAGAAATGGATTTTGATGATGATTAAGAAAAGTATTATAAAGAATATAATTTAAAATGATACTATGCCACTTGTTGATAATACTTTATTTGTTCTTGCAATAGTACTTTTTTTTGGTTTAGTAGTTCCTGAGTTTTTTAAAAAATTTCAATTACCTTTTGCAACATCATTAGTAATTTTAGGTTCCATTTTAGGAAAAAATGGTTTTAATTATATTGAAATTAATGCTTCAATTGAATTATTTGGGTTTTTGGGTGCTGCATTTTTAATGTTAATGGCAGGTTTAGAAGCAAAAACTGAGCATTTAACAAATCTTAAAGAAAAAATTATTTCAATGTCAGTACTAAATAGTGTTTTGCCTTTTATAACAGGATTTTTTATTGCTTATTTTTTTGGATATTCGTTTAAATCTTCACTTTTCATAGGTATAGTATTTATTTCTTCTTCAGCAGCATTAGTTTTTTCAACTTTAAAAACGATAAAATACGATAGAACTAATATTGGAAAAGCGATTATTAATATTGTAGTATTAGAAGATATAGTTAGTCTTTTAATGCTGTCTGTTTTGATTCAAGGAGTAACATCAACTAGGTTCCATTTATTAATTTACTTTGGTCTTTTGGTTTCATCAGTTATTATTTTAAGAATGTTTTTACCTGAAATAACAACATATTTTTTTAGAAAACATAGAAAAAAAGATGAGTATGAAACACATTTAAGAATTGTAATAGCACTGTTACTCTTTGTTTTAATACTCTATTCAGCTCTAGGAATAAATCCAATTGTAGCATCATTTTTAGTAGGATTTATTTTAGCAAAAGTTCCAAATTTTCATATTATTAAAGAGAAGCTTCATGTAATTGGATATGGTATTTTTGTTCCAATTTTCTTTTTTATTGTTGGAACTCAAACAGATTTTAGAATTTTAACTAAATTTGATATTAAGAATTTTTTAATGATATCAATAATTTTGGGATTATTTTTGTCAAAATTTATTAGTGGGTTTATATCTGCAAAAGTTCAAGGTTTTAAATTATATGATTCTTTAATTTTTGGTACAATTTCAACATCAAAATTAACTACTACTCTTTCAGTATCATTTGCAGCATTTTCTTTAAACATAATTGATAATGCATTATTAAGTTCAATTGTAATGCTTACAGTAATTAGTACTATCGCAGGTCCAGGATTAACTACTTTAATAGCAAAAAAAGCTAAAGGTGAAAAACATGTTTAGTCATTTTCTTTTTTTTGCTTTTGGATTATTATTATTAGTTAAAGGTTCAGATTTTTTTATTGAATCTTCAGCTAGAATTGCAAAAAAACTAGGAGTATCAGATTTTTTAATTGGATTAACTCTAACTTCAATAGGTACGTCAATCCCTGAACTTGCGTCTTCAGTATCTGCTTCATTAAATGGACATTCAGGATTAATTGTTGGAAATATTGTAGGAAGTAATATTGCTAATATTGGATTAATTATAGGAATTTCTGCTATTCTTAAACCATTTAAGACAACTAGGAAAATGTATGCTAGGGATGGATATACAATGATTTTAAGTGTAATTTTATTTTTTGTTTTTTCCTTAGATAATGTTATTTCTAAATTTGAAGGTATTATTCTATTAATCGTATATGTGTTTTATATCCTATTTTTACTTAAATCAGACGATAAAAGTGTTAAAAAATACAAATTTCATGATTTTATGAATTATGTTTTTGATTTTCAATATTTGGCATCAGTTAAAACAAGAATTGTTCATACAGCACTCAAAAAAACACCTAGCCAAAGAACAACTGATGAACACAGAGTAATTAAAATGTTTAAAGAAGGTATGGTAAAAGATTTTTTAATTATAGTTCTTTCTGGTGCAGGTATTATTTTTGGAGCGAAATATTTGGTTAATGAAGCTATTTGGATAGCTAATTTATTTAAACTTCCTGAAAGTGTTATTGGTTTAAGTTTAATTGCAATAGGTACTTCTCTACCTGAATTAATTGTTTCAATCAATGCTGTAAGAAAAGGATTTGGAAATTTAGTTACAGGCAATGTTTTAGGAAGTAATATTGCAAACATTGCCTTAGTAGTAGGAATATCAAGTTTAATTTCTCCATTAAAAGTACCTGAAGCAAGTGTAGTTTATACAATTCCAATTATGTTGTTTTTTAGTTTAGCATTGCTCCATTTTATTAAATCTGGTTGGAAAATTGATAAAAAGAAAGGAATAATTGCCTTAATTTCTTACACAATTTTTATGATTTTAGCGTTCTTTTATGGTTGGAGTTAATAGTAAGATTAAAAAAGAACATTGTATTATTTATTTTAAGGGGGAAAAATGATTGATATTAATTTGCTATTGAATTCATTAGTATTTAGAGTTTTATTGATAGTAATAGGAACTTATATTTTATCAAAGATAGTAAAAAAAGTAATTGATAATTTTGCAAATATTCCTTCTAGGAAAAAAACTCATGTTCAATTTAGTTTTTTAAAACATCTTTTTACAGGATTTATTTATTTAATTGGGATTGGACTTATTGTTTATATAATTCCACCATTAAGGACAATTTCAATGTCAGTTTTTGCAAGTGCAGGTCTTTTGGCAGTAATTCTAGGATTTGCAGCTCAACAAGCATTTTCTAACATAATAAGTGGAATATTTATTGCAATTTTTAGACCATTTAAAGTTGGAGATAGAATTAAGCTACAAACAAATATAGTTGGGAATGTTGAAGATATTACTCTTAGACACACAATTATTCGAACTTTTGAAAATAAAAGAATAGTAATTCCAAATTCAGTAATTAGTAATGAAATTATTGAAAATTCTAGTTTAGGAGATGAAAAAATTTGTAAATTTATTGAAATAGGGATCAGTTATGATTCTAATATTAAAAAAGCTAAAAAAATAATGCAACAAGAAGCTATGAAGCATAAATTATTTTTGGATAATAGAACAAAGCAAGAGAAAGAAGCAAATGAACCAGCAGTTATTGTTAGAGTTTTAGGTTTTGGAGATTCTTCAGTGAATTTAAGGGCTTATGTCTGGTCAAAAACACCTTCAGAAGCTTTTAAAATGGGTTGTGATTTAAATGAATCAATAAAAGAAAGATTTGACAACGAGGGAATTGAAATTCCTTTCCCATATAGAACAATTGTGCATAAAGAAATGAATAAAAAATGAAGGATACAGCTCTAAAAACAAAAAGAAAATTTGTTAGAGTAGATGGAAGACTTAGAGAAATTGTCAGTGTATATGACAAAACAGGAAAATTAATACATAAACTTATGAATCCTGTGATGCTTGAATTTTATCCAAGAGATATAATTCAAGTTATTGTTGGTGCAACACTTTTAGCTGTTCCAATAGCATTTACTGAAGAAACATGGAAGCTAGGAGAAACACTTCCCAACCTAAATATTTTTGGACTTTTTTTTCTTTCAATATTATTTATTTCAGTATTTGTTTATTATAATTATTATAGAAATAAATTTAAAACTCATTGGTCAGAGTTTCTAAAAAGGATTTTATCAACATATATACTTTCCTTTTTGGTTGTAGGAATAATACTTATGTTAATCCAAAAAGCACCTTTACAATCTAATTTAATTTTGGCATTTAAAAGAATAGTAATAGTTACTTTTCCAGCTTCAATGAGTGCTGCAATAGCTGATATTGTTAAATAAGAAATAAAAATATTTGCATAGTAATTTAATCTTCTGGCAATGCATCAAATTCTTTTTTTTTATTTTCAAACCATTCACCCATGGATTTGGGATCATTCATAAGTTCTTTCATTTTGTTCATTGCTTTAATATGATCTTCATCTTGTTTTTGAAACATTTCCATTCCATGATTTTTACTTAAATTAGCAATTTCTTCAAATGTGTTTGCATGAAATTCTAGATCACATGCACCACCTAATTGTTTACAAGTCATTGTTTTCATAATAATTCACCTAAACAAAATTGATTCAGGTGATTATTTAAAAACTATCTTTAATGAATTCTAAAAAAATATAATCAAATCTAAATAGTAGTACAAATTCTTAAAATTTAATTAAAATGAATGAATTTAGTAAACTAGGGTTAAAAAAAGAAATTATTTTGTCTTTAGCTAGATTAAAATACATTGAAACCACTGAAGTTCAGGATGAAATTATTCCTTTAGCTATGCAAGGAAAAAATATAGTTTTTACTGCAATGACTGGTAGTGGTAAAACATTAGCATATTCTGTAGGTTTTTTAAGTAAAATAAATAAAAAATTAGGACCTCAAATGTTAGTTGTTGTTCCAACTAGAGAATTATGTTTGCAAGTAACTAGAGAATTAAAAAAAATTACTGAGCCGCTTGGATTGAATGTTGGGAAGTTTTATGGAGGGCATGATATGAAACTTGATAGAAGAACCCTTCAGACAAGAAATCAAATTATTGTTGCAACACCAGGAAGACTTATTGTTTATGTTAATGAGAAAAAAGTAAAATTAGGTGAAGTTAAATTAATTGTTTATGATGAATCTGATCAATTATTTGATAATGGTTTTTATGATGATTGTGCTTACCTAAAAACTAGAGTTAACAAACATTGTCAAGTAATACTTTCTTCAGCAACAATCTCTGACAAAGTGAAAATTTTTATTGAAAAAGAGATAGTTGATTTTGAATTTTTAAAAATTGGAATGCAAATACCAAAAAATATTGTTCAAGAAAAAGTTATGTGTAATATTTCTAAAAAAGATGAATTTCTTTTAAATTTTTTAAATAAAAAAGAATTTAGTAAAGTGTTGATTTTTTGTAATAGAAAAGTTAGAACTTATACTATTTCAGAATTTTTAAGAAAAAAAGGTTTTACATCATTTGCAATGAATAGTGATCTTGAACAAAAAGAGAGAGAAAGTCATTTAAAAATATTTAAAAAAGGAAATGTAATACTCGTAGCAACTGATGTAGCAGCTAGAGGACTTCATATTGAAGAAGTTGATATGGTTATTAATTATGATGTTCCTAATAGAGCAGAATATTATATTCATAGAATAGGAAGAACTGGAAGAAGAGATAGTAAAGGATACTCATTAACATTGGTTTGTCCTGAAGATAAAGAAAGATTTGATGACATTGAATTTACTTATAATTTAGAGATGAAAGAAATCAAAAATGATTAGTATTTTTTTGAGAAGCGAAAAGTAAGTGTAATGCTTCACAATCAAATTTTTCTCCATGTTTAATGTTTGTAGGATACTCCTTACAAACTTTTGGTTTAGTATCATGTATTAAGCAAAGTCCATTTTTAAGAAATATGCATTCTTCATTTTCTTTTTTTTTAATAAATTGTCGAGATTCACCAAGTAAAGAACTAATTGATAAAAGTATGTCAAGTCTGTCTTGATCTTTCCATCGAGTTATATCTTCTGGATAAATTTTGATACTAGTTCCAGTGCAACATTTTCGGCAATTTTTGCAAATATTGACTAAGAGTTCCAGTCTTTATTATATTATAAACTTGTTTATATGTGTATTTAATTATAGAATTAAGATATTTAAAAATATTAAATTGATTAACTTACCCCATTGCATCTAGAATCAAAAGTTTTGGTTTTAGATAGAATTTTACTAGGAAACCTTCTACATATTTCAGGTCTAGTTTTATAAATAGAACAAAAATTTTTTTCATTTTTATTTTTAAGAAAAATGCATTTTCTTTTTACAAGTTTAATATATTTTTTACCAAAAAAACTTTTGATATATTTAGTATTTGTTTTTATTTTTTCAATATCTTTTTTTGTTAACCATACAATATATTTGCAGCATTTTCCACAATGTATGCATTTGAATTTTTTATTTTTTAAAAATAAAGGTTTAATTTTAAGATAATATATTGAAAAGAACGCAAGGATTAGTGCAAATAAACTTATGATGTCAATTAATTTCATTGATTAACTTTAGATTGTTAAGGTTAATAAATCTTATTGGAATTAGAAGAGAAATATATGTGAAGTGAAAATACTCGATTGGTCAAGGCATTAACATTTCATAATTTGAGTATACTATTATCTTTCTTTTTTATCCTGACAATTTCTACATCTTGCTGCATATTTATCAACAACTTGTTTAGCTATTCTGCTTAGTCTACTATCAACAGCAACCATATAATTTGCTTCTGCCCCACATATTGAACATTTCATAAAGTTTCACCTAAAATTATTATGTTGTATTAGAATATATATTTTTTGAAAAAAAAGCTTTTGGGATGTGCAAACATCGTGTAGACCAATTTAGTTAATGTAAATTATGTATTCCAAAATTTCTTTTTATGCAGAATTTTTCCTAAATATACTAATCCAAGCATTATAGGGACTTCCCAAAATAATCCCATTGTTGTTCCTAATGCAGCTTGAGAACCCAAACCAAAAAGAGTGATTGCTGTTGCAATAGCAATTTCAAAATGGCTCGAAGAACCAATAATAACTGAAATAATTGCTTCTTTATACCTAAGTTTGAATAATTTTGTTATGAAAATATTGATGCCTACAACAATTATAAATCCAAGTAATAGTGGAACAGATACAAGTAACATTTCTCCTGGATTTTTCAATAAAACATCTCCGTTTAATGTAAATAATACTATTAATGTAAAGAGTAATGCAATAATAGAAATATTACCTACTGCAGGTTTATATTTTGTTTCAAACCAATTTAGTCCTTTTCTAGCAATAAGTAGTTTTTTGGAAATATATCCAACAATTAAAGGCAGACCAATGAACACAAGTACAGAAATCAATAGAGCATATCTATCAAGTGAGATTCCTTGAATTCCTGTTAAAAGAACAACAACAGGAGCATATAAAAACATGATTGTTAGTGTATTAATACTTGTTGTAATAACATTTTGTTCTTGATTTCCTTTTGCTAGACTACCCCAAACAATAACCATTGCAGTGCAAGGGCTTGAACCTAAAAGAACTAAGGCAACTATTAACTGATCATATCCTTGAAGAAAAATATTTGCTAGAATAACAGTAACAATTGGTGCAATAATCCAATTTGATAAAAGTGTTAATAAAATTGGTTTAGGTGCTTTAAAAAGTTTTTTAACTTCTTTAATTTGAAAATTCAAAAGAGCAGGATACATCATTAAAAATAGACAAATACCAATTGGAACAGAAACATTACCAATTTGCCAGTTATTCAGTAAAACACTTAATCCTGGTAGATACTGAGAGAAAAGAATACCTATTAACATGCAAATAAAAACCCAAACATACAAATATTTTTCAAAATTATTTAATACTTTTTTCATTTACACATATTTTATCATGTCTGGCTATTTAATTATTTTCTCTTTTGACCAAATTTATTAGACTAAGTCAAATAAAAAAAAGTGCGGGGGAAGTGAACTAAACCCATTGGGTTTAATACGTGGCAGAACACTTAAATATAAAGAATTCTTTTTTATTCATATGAAAAAGAAATTTGTCGACGACAAATTAGATAAATTTGAAAGAGAATATAAGAATATTTCTGGGAAATGTCAATCCAGTAGGTTTCTATCTACACCATTGAATAATAAATTATTATTAGAATTTATTGAAGCAAAAAGAAAGGGAAGTTACGGTAGGTTACTGTACAAAAGTCAAATTCAATATAAAACACTTGTTAAAAAAGCAAGAAACATTGCACGTATTGAAAAACACTTTAAAAAAGATATTGATAAAATATCAGAAAAAGAAATGTTGAATTACCGTGAGATGTTAAATGCCAATAAAATCTTATGTTATAAAACAACAGTTATTTGGGGGAAGAAGACATCAAAGACTCCAAAATTTAAATTGTCTAAAACTAATAGACCTTTAAGTTATAGAACTAAGTGTGACTATAAAGAAAACTTTTCGGATTTTCACAGATTTGTAAGGGAATATTTTTTTCAAACAGAAAACAGAAAAATTCCAGATATTACTAAGTTTTTTCAAATTCAATGTCCCTCAGATTTTAATGAAATAACTGTTGAATATATTCCTGAAGAAGATATTCCAACACTATTAGAAAATATACAAACTAGAAAATTTAAACATATGGTACAGTTAAGCTTAATGTCTGGAGCAAGACCGTGTGAAATAACAAAAGTGAGATATGGAAATAAGTATAACTTATATAAAAATTCTGAAGGAAAATGGATCATTAAATTACCCAAAGTGAAGAGAGTTTCATATAAGAAATTCCCGTTTGTTATTGACCTTTATGAAGAAGAGTTGGGACCATATTTCAATAGTTTAAAACTTATAGAAGGAGATCTTGTTTTTAATTATACACAGAAAACATTTAGAAAATTAATGAAACATTATACCATTAAATATCTTGGAAAACACTATTCTCCTAAAATATTAAGAAAATCTGCTCGAATGATACGAACAAATTCTGGTGAAACGGAAATGTTCATAAATAAATTGATGGGTCATGCACCTGGTTCAAAAGTTCAAGCACATTACACAAATTATGAAGGGATTAAAAGTAATAAAAACGCAGTAGATAGGTTGAAAGAAATTCAATATCCTTCTTTAAAATCAGACTATGAGAAATTAACACGTGAAATGTTCGCATTAAAAAGAAAAAAGAAAGAAGAAGTAAAAGAAGTCAAAAAGGAAGAAGTTAAACCTGTTAAAAAAGAAGCAGAACCTGTAAAAGAAAAAGCAGAAGCTAAGGAAAAACCTAAAGACGACAAGGAAAAGAAAAAACCTGCAACAAAAAAAGTAACAAAAGAAGTCAAAAAGGAAGAAAAACCTAAAACTTCAAAAAAAGAATAAATTATTTTATTCTATTTCTTTTATTTTTAATATTCAATAATAAATAATTAAAAATTATTCCATTGGAATGATTCCTAATTGCCTAATTCCTTTGATAGGTAACAAAGTTAATTCTCCTTTTGATTTATATTCAGTATATTCAAGTCTACCTGCTGCGTTTGCTTGTTCATAAGTAGATGAGCCAACCATTGTTGTCTCAAAACAATCAATTCCCATTTCTGACTCTGCTGCTACATCCCAACAAATAAAAGCATGTCCTGGAACAAGTGCAATATAAGGGTTCATACCAATATTTTCTAATGCTGAGGCAAACAATAATACACCATCAATACAGTTTGCAGAAGCCAAATCAATAGATTCTGAAGGTAATTTTATTCTTTGTGACGCTTCTTGGTTTGAACTAAAACTTACAGGAGAATTAATATAAGTTATACCCATTGCTTGAACAACATTATAGATTGCTTCAACTTCATCCCCAGAATATTCAGTAAAATCTGCAGGTAAAGTACATGTACCACATTGATACCCAGTCATAGCTCTGTTAGATTTTAATTCTGCAGCAACTCTGATTATTTGGTCTACTTTTTCAATATGAGGAGTAACCCATGCACCTATTAAGTAAGCAGTTGATACCCATTCATCGTTTGATTGAACAGCCCACACCATAGTATCTTTTGCATACATTTTGATTGGTTTAGTGTCCTCAGCAATCTTTTTGTAATCTTGAGTTACATAATAATATAGATCTGCGTATTTCATCTCAGTTATATCATCAGCAATGTATGAATAAATTTGAGGTGTTTGTTTAACAATTTTTGTCTCTCCAGCCTCAAACGTTTCAGTAACTGTACCATAAGTAGTATGACCTTTAATCTGGGCATTAAAAGTTACAGTTACTGGGTGTGCTTCATTATTAGTATATTCATACTCAATTAAGGAATAATTAAGTGCAGGGTATTGATTGTATACACCAGCCATTACATATGGAAGATGTCTAATTTCTAAGTCGTAAAGCATTGTATTTTCTAATTCATATTTTTTGTCATATAAGGTTGATTTATAAGAATAAATTTCATTTCTTTTATCTTCAACATCTTGTTTTAATGGATCTGGATCATATCCAAGAGTTTCTAAATCCATACTATTGATTCCAAGGAAGGATTTAAAAGACATCATATGAGAATCAATTTCTGTTGCATATGCTTTCATCTCATCTATTTTTGCTAATTTGTCTTCTTTTGAAATTTCTTCACTTTCAATTTCTGCTTTTAGTTTTTCAAAAGAAATAACTTCTTCATTATATTGTTCTTGTAGTTTATCAATATCAACAATTAATTTTTCATACGTGTTAACTTTTTTTTGTTGAAGTTCTAATTCAAAAAATGAAGAATCAATTTGTGCTAGTTTTAATTCAGTATTAACTTTTCTTTTAGTTAAGGCTTCTCTATTTTCTCTAATATATTCATCTTGTACTTTTAGATTTTTGTCATAAAGTTCTAATTCTCCCTGGAGTTGAGATATTAATTCAAGTCTTTCAGAGTCGTCCATGTCGTCCATTAGAGTTTCTGTTTTATCAGTTATGTTTCTCCATTGATCTGTCAAAAAATCTTGATTTTCAAAAAACTGTGCTTCAATTTTTTTATTTGCACAACTTGTCACAAATATTGCAAGTACTAATGATATGATTATGATTTTGTTTGAAAACTTTTTCAACATATTCACCTCATAAAATATTGAATATTTTTTTTAATAGAATTTCACTTAATAAACTTATCGATAGAACTTAAATTAAACAATACTTACAACATATCCAGAAAATTCACTTAATCTTGATTCAAGTTTTATTTTTTTATCTTGATAATTAAGATGTTTTAGAATATTTTTTTTGTCAGAAATATCTTCTTTAAGTCTCTTAATTTTGTCCACTAGGTGTTCAAGCTTATACTGTTGTTCTTTATAATCCATTATAATTAAGGGTTTATCCATTTCAGTATTTATCTGAGACTTTTTGTCATTTAGCAAAATATATTCGGACCTTAAACTTACTAATTTTTCTTTGTCAATCTTTCTGCTTAAAATCTTCTCTTTGTTTTTGATAGGTATATTTGTTTTTGATATTTCAACTTTTAATTTTTTTATTTCATCAATAACTACTAAATTTTTATCCTTAACAATAGTTTTTAGAGGATATTCAAGATAGTCTAGGTATACAGATTTTATATTTTGTTTATGATATATTTTTCTAAACGCTTTTTCAAATGCTTTTAATTGAATGATTATTTTTGATTTTATCTTTAAAGATGTGTCTTCAATTTCTTGGAGTTCCCGTTCAAATTTTTTTATTTTTCGATATTCTCGACTTTCTTTTAGTTTTTCAACTTGAAGATTTGCTTTTTCTTGTTTTTTTATTGAATCATCAAGGTCAGTCTCAAGTAGTGCTAATTCTTCTTCAAGTTTATCGCTTTGGTCAAGAACATCATTTAATTCATTGATTTTTGAGTTTAGTGTTTTATATTCAGTAACAGCATGATCTTTTGTTGAGTTAAAAAGTTGAACTATTGTATTTTCAAAGTCTTTAAGATTAAGTGCTATCTTTTTCATAGTATTATCAAAAAAGTTTGATAGAATATAGTAAGGTTTTCTAGTGTCTTCATTAAATTCATGTATCTTTTCTTCAAAATCTTTACAAAAATCTACAATTTTTAAATAGTCTAAATCAGGAACAGTAATTGATTCAAGAAAGAAATTTGTTTTTTTTATGAAATTTTCTCGGTTACCGTGCATAATTTGCAATTCTTTTTGTCCAAAAACACTAGCATCTTTAATTTTTTCAAATTCAAGGGTTTCTAAATTATTTGTTAGAGATGAAGAAAATTTGCATTTAGAAGATGATACAGAGATATCAAAAAGTAAATTGATGTTTGTTGTACCAATAAGGTGTTGTTAATGAAGATACCAATACAACTGCAAAAAAAAGATTATCGTTTCAAATTGCTTGGACACTGGGGATTTTGGAAAAAAAACAATGAAATACATATGATGGAAGGAAGAGAATATGAAAAAATATCTAAAGATAAGAATTGGAAACCTCTTGGCAAAGCACCCCATAAAGGAAACACAACAGAATACTCTCTTTTTGATTCAGCTCTTAAAAGCCATATTCAAATGAAATATAATTATGGTGTTCAAGCTGGTCCAGGTAGTTTAAGAATAATTGATGTTGATAATGAAAAATTAATTCCATATTTTGAAAATGAATTGTCGACACTTACAATTGAAACTGGAAGTGGTGGAAGACACTATTATGTAATTAGCGAATATGACAAGAATCACCGTTTTAAAAATAGTGGTGGTGAAATGCGATGTAAGAATTGGTATGTTGTTGGTCCAAATTCAACACATCCAAATGGGAAAATGTACAAGGTTGTTAGAGACACAGAAATTCAAATAATTTCGGACATACATTTGTTAAAAATAATTGGACCTCATATTATAAAAAATAATTCTACACCAATTTTAACTTCAAAAGACACATCAAGAAGTGGTAAAGAATTTGGCATTATTTGTAGTCTGTTAAGAAAGAATAAAACTAAAGAAGAAATTTTTAGTGAGATGAATTTATATTCTAAATGGGCAAATTCTTCGGGTCAATATCGTGAGCTAACATATAATAAAGCACTTGAAATAATTAGTAAGAAAATAATGAATCCTGAAATTAATAAAAAATCAAAGAAAGATGATTTTGTTAGAGCTAGTTTTATTGAAGATAGAAAAAGAAAACTATTGATAGAGCAATTATACGATCCAGTTAGTAAAAAGAATACTTTTTGTATATATGATGCTGAAAAAGATAAATATGAATCAATGGATGAGTTTACTGTTGAAGGTACAAAATTTAAACCACTTTTAGGAGAAGAGATTCAAAAAGGTGCTATATTTTTACCAAGTGAACCAATTGATTACGATTCAGATGTAAATCTTCAAAATCACATAAAAAAATTCATTCACAAATGGTTAGACATTCCAAGTGATGTGTTACAATTTGCAGTTTGGAATATTTTAATGAGTTGGGTATATGAACTTTTTCATACAATTAATTACTTACGTGCATTGGGAGATACTGGAACAGGGAAAAGTAGATTTCTCGATGCATTAGGAGTTTTGCACTATAAATCAATTAGTACTAGTGGAGCAACAACAAGTGCACCTGTCTTTAGAATAATTGACAAATGGAAAGGTAGTTTGATTATTATTCTAAAGAC
>Ga0233441_1000753_pt1 | contig 33821 bp, 29 predicted proteins | sample SI_123_September_4_FD_182781 | JGI IMG/M metagenome (GOLD analysis project Ga0233441, IMG submission 182781) | Seawater microbial communities from Saanich Inlet, British Columbia, Canada - SI_123_September2016_135_MG | ecosystem: Environmental > Aquatic > Marine > Inlet | place: Canada: British...
ATATTAATCCCCAAAGCAAAAGCCCGATTAAATTGATTTATAATCGGGCTTTTGTTATTATCTCTATTTAAAATTAGTAGCTCACAGTGAAACGTGAGCTACTAATTACTCATCTATTGTACTGCAACGTCGATATACACTATTTCAATAAGATCATCTTCTTAACACTTGTATAATCACCATCTTCAGCAATGGAACCAAAGTTATTGAAGTATACTCCACTAGATACACTCTTACCAGAATCATCTCTTCCATTCCATACAATAGTATGATATCCAGCTTCCATGTTATCATTGATAAGTGTCTTAACTTTCTGACCACGAATATTGTAGATGTTCAATGTTACTTTAGAGTCAGCCTTCAAACTAAACTTGATATTTGTTGTAGGGTTAAATGGATTCGGATAGTTACCATTAAGTTCAGTAACTGTTGGAAGAAGATCTACTCCATTTCCTGTACTTGTTCCTGTTCCATTAAGTGCTACTATTACTTCAGCTTGATTAGGGTCGTTACTGGTAATAACCAGATCTCCTGAATATGTTATAGCTTCGGTTGGTGTGAAATCGATATCTACTACAACATTCTCACCAGCTTCTACAGAATAACTTGTAAGCTCAGATGCAAATCCATCTGGTGCTGTAATTGTTCCGGTAAGTACTTCTGTTCCCATATTGAAGATAGTAAGCTGCTCTGTTGATGTCTCATTAAGGCTTACATTACCAAATTCGATCTCTTCTGTACTCAAGCTGATAATTGGTGAATTTCCACCACCTGCTGCAGGGAATACTATCTCATCTATCCAACCACAGTCATCACCACTGCTAACAGAACCATCTTTCTCATAAGTCCACTTGAATTCAATATCATTTCCAGCTGTTACAGGATATGTCTCCTGTGACCATGCCACAGTTCCACTCCATTCACCTTGCTCTACATTGTTTATATAGAATCTCAGGTAATCCCAACTGCTTTCAGATGATACTTTCTTATAGAATGAGATCTCGCCATCTGTTGCTACATCTAATGTTACACTTAAAGAAGCATCCTGACTATGATTGATAGTTGCAGATTGTGCACAATAAGTTCCTTCATATGCATTTGTACCTTCTATCTCCCAACCATATGTACCCATTTGCCAATCGAAAAGTGAGAAGTCACCAGTCTCAAAGTTTTCCATGATTAATCCGATTGAAGGATAATATGGGAATGCAGAAGCATAACCACCACTGTTTATCATTAAACCAAGATTTGCTATCATACCCATTGTAGCATTATCATCTACTTCGATATCAAAAGTTGCAATTGTCTGTTCAGCTACATCTAGTCCATCTGCATTAAATGTGCTGTTAGTAACAGTAATCAGATCTAAAGAACTTGAAGTAAGTTCTGCAACAATCTCTTCTGAAGTTGCATTTCCGCTATTCATAATTGGAATCGAAAGTGTTGCGGTTTCACCAGGATCAAGAACACCATCTCCACCTGAATCGGCTATTGTCATAAATCCTGCTTCAAACAATGGTGCATTGAAGGTGATGTTAAAGTTTGATGTCCATGTGTCTTCATTTCCAACCATTTCTAATGTGAAAATAATATTTGTTTGATCAGGGATACTATTGGCAACTTCAATCTCAAAAGCATCATTAATAGTTATAGATGATCCAGCAGAAATATTGCCTATTGGTGAATTTGCAGAAGTTATTGTTACAAAATCATCGTTAGTTGAGATGATCGCACTTACATTTGTTGCTTCATCTATTCCAACGTTTTCAAAAGTAACATTTAAAGTAATAGTTTCATTAAATTCTGGAATATTATTGTTATCATCTTGTACTTCATAAGAGCTAACGATCACATAAGGACCTCCACTAGGGATTACTTCAATATCAGCTATAATCGGTTCACAATTTTGTCTTGTAATAACAAGTTTAGCAATTCCAGGTGCAGCAAATGTATCAAAATCAAAACTAATCATACCGGTTTCATCAATTAGAGCATTTCCATGAATAATACCATCCATAGTTAAAGAAACGTATGAAAATGGCTCTGCTGTAATTTGAATATTATCTAATCCAAGGAAAATTACATCAGGATAAGTAGCAGTATTTACTTGAGGAATTCCAAGATATGGTGTTAAAGAAGGATCACCCATAATTGAATAGATTTCCCAATAATAATTAATTGATCCATTTCCTTCTGTTACGGCAAGGTTACCATTAAAGATCATGCCAGCTGTAGTTGTATACCAGTCACTAAAATCTTCTCCATGATCATGAAATAGACCATCATAAACACCTAAGCCGGTAGCTGCGTAGGTTGGGTTCGCAGAAGGCGCGCCGGCACCAACTCCCCACCAGAAATCTTCATCCCAGTAAGTGCTGTTCGTACCACCAATATAACCAATTGCACCTCTATCTTCTGCTCGAAGCCAAGCCTCTCCAAAGCAGTTTAATACTTCGAATTTATTCGTCAGGCAACAATTTCCTACTGCAAGACCATATTTGTGCTCATTCTGTAGACCATTAATGTCTGGAATGGTAAATTCTGGATCAGCCCATCCTTGATCCCAGCCATGAGCTGTATAATTAATATAACCAACACCATCACTAACATTTTGAACAATATTTGAAGAATTACTACCTGATTGTGGATACAGATATGTATGTGATACAATCCCATGAGCAGCATTAAAATAATTCTCTGTTCCATAATTTATCTGTCCATTCCCATGGGTTGCTCCAAAGTTTCCATCCATTCCAGCTATCATTACAACTTCTTCAAGGTAACTTGTGTCAGGCATTTCCAATTTTTCATATTCTAATGTTTTATCTATTTGTGGTTGTAATTCAGCAGTGTTATTTGCAGAAAAACGTCCATAATACATATCTGCTACAAAATCGTTTCCGTCTAATTTAACATAATTTAAGTCTGTTATATGACCACCTGTACTACCTGCCCAAGCTGGAATTTGAGCAACATCACCGACAAAAAGTACAAATGATGGTGCAGGATCTTCAGGTGTTCCTGCATCATAAAGACCTTGTAAATAACTCTTTATAGAGCTCATTGTGTTCCCAACATTTGGGTCACTAGTATATGCTTCTATTACATCAAATCCTTTTTCTGTTTTCCACTCTATAAAAGGTTGAAGTTGTGCTTCAAACATTGGATCGGACAGGACTACGTATTTTATAGGGTACTGTGTTATTTGATCCCTACTAATAGCTGGAGAATAATTCATAATATTGTTAGCATAAGTAGCTTCGAAATATGGTGATCGAGTTCTGGCTCTTTCTAACTGAGTTTTTGCATGATCTCCACCAATAAAGTCTACTTTAACATCAATATTATTACAAACTAAAATAGTTCCTTCTACCGGATTATATTGAACTGGAGCTATCTCTACAACAAATAGCCTTACACCATGCATTATACCAAGTTCTTGTGCAGAAACAAGTTCATTTGAAATAAATTGATCTTTAGAATAAGATTCTTGTTTGAAACTGAAAACTGCTTCAGATGGATCTGCACTTTTTGGAATAGGTAACTGAGCTGGCATAAGTTGGTTATTAATTCCAAAATCTTGCAGTTTAATAAGTTCAGTTTCATAATTTAAAGCTTGTACAGATACTTCAGCTCCATAAGGAACGGAAATGATCTTTCTAATTATTGGAAGTTTTGGTGCTCCAATATTGCTTGAATGAGTAAAGCCTTGGATACTGATTTGCGAAAAAATACCCTCATCAGTTGTTACGTCAAAAGATGATATTTCGTCCATGTTCAAATTCATCTGCAAGCCATTATCATTGCTTCTAAGAAGCTCTAATTGTGTACGTGAAGATGATAAATTGATTGAATTAATATTTGCAAATAATGCAATTCCCATTAAAACAAACATAAATACTAATAAATTTTTCTTCATTTTTAATCTCCCTGATTATAATTTATTTATAATAAAATGAAGCAATATTGAAACCAATTACATAAAAAAAAGATTAATTATTCTTATTATTTTAATTATAACCTTTTTGATATATATTTAAAATTTGACAAAAAATCTATAATTTGGAAATTCAAGACTCGAATGGAGGGAAAATTGGAGAACAAATCTTTTTTTGAAGATGTAAAAAAAGAGACAAAAACAGCATTATTAAAGGTCTTTCAAAAAGTGGAAGAGATTGGTAAAATTTCTGTATTGAAGATACAAATGAGCAATATAAGAGGACAAATAAGAGATAATAAAACAGATATAGGTGAATTTGTTACTTCAAACATAAAAGAATTTTCAAAATTTCCAGAGATCATTAAAATAATTGATGAAATATCGGTCCATGAAAAAGAGATATTATTAAAAAAAGAGAAAATTGAAATGCTTCAGGGTAAGGCAAAAAGTGAAGCAAAAGCATGAGGAAATGAGAACACATTCTCAAAGTAACTAATTTTGTCTACTTTGTTTACAGTGTAATTGTATATTATGGCGTTTTTTAGATTGATGGGTATAGATTATGGTGAAGTAAGAATCGGATTAGCTTTGAGCGATCCGTTACAAATAATCTCACAACCATTAAAAGTAATTGGAAATAACGGAGACACATTTTCTGAGATTAATAAAATAGTAAAAAGTGAAGAAGTGGGAAAGATTATTTTGGGTTTACCTCAAAATCTTTCTGGTGAAGACACAAAAAAAACTATAGAAGTTCGAGAATTTGCAGAGATATTAAAGAGCAAGGTTGATGTTCCTGTGATATTCTGGGATGAAAGATATACATCTGTAGAAGCAAATGAAGAGCTTAAACAAATGGGCTATACAATTGCTGAAAGCAGAAAAGTTGTAGATAAGGTGGCAGCATCAATTATATTAAAAAGTTATATGGAAGAACAAGTATGAAGAAGGTCAGCAAAGTATTTATTATTTTTGCTATCCTTACGATATTTGTAGCAATATATACAACAACTCTTGTATTACTACCTAAACAGATCAATGAAGTTATAATAGATATTCCTAAAGGTGAATCAGCAAAAGATATTGCAGAAAAACTTTATGAAAAGAGCATAATTCGTAGTGAGGAAATTTTCTATCTGTATGTAAAATTATTTGATATAGATAAGACTTTAAGTTTTGGAAAATATCACTTTGCTGGGGAGTTATCAATTCCAGAAATCGTTAAGGTTCTAGAGCAGGGTAAGGTGGTTCTTCGTAAGGTTACCATTCCAGAAGGGTTAACTATAACCAAAACAGCCAAAGTTCTTTCCCAATACGGTTTTGTAGATCAAAATAAATTTGTGACTCTATGTAATGATTCTCTGTTTGCAAGAGAATTAACAGGCTTTCCTATTCCTTCTCTAGAAGGATTTCTCTACCCGGAAACATATCATTTCCCATATGAAGTGAGCGAAAAATATATTATAAAAAAACTAGTGCAAGAATTTTTCTCGCAAACCCAAAACTTCGATTTTGTTCCAAACAAAGGCTTAAGTTTTTACGAAATACTTGTGCTTGCATCTATTGTGGAGCGTGAAGCAAGATTTAGAGATGAACAGCCAAAGATCGCCAGTGTATATCTAAATAGGATAAAATATAACTATAAGTTGCAAGCAGATCCAACAGTTGCATATGCTCTTGAATTAAAAGGTAAAATACGTAAGAAAATATATTATCGTGATCTTGAAGTTGATTCACCTTTTAATACATACAAAAATTATGGTTTACCACCAGCTCCAATTTGCAGTCCAGCTAAGAGTGCAATACAAGCTGTACTCGAGCCTGCGGAAACAGATTATTTCTTTTTCTTCGCTAACGGTAGTGGAAGACATGAATTTAACCAAACATATCAGCAACATCTAGATCAGCAAAATAATTTAGATAAATAATGGAAAATCATATACTTCTTCATTTAGCGATCATCATATTTTTCTCTAAAATACTTGGTGCTATTGCTAGAAAACTGAAACAACCTCCTGTAGTTGGCATGTTGCTTCTTGGTATAATTTTGGGTCCTACGATATTTCATTTTATAGAACCGGATGAAGTAATAAACTGGATAGCAAAAGTGGGCGTTCTGTTCTTACTTTTTGAAGCAGGTTTAGAAACTAATATCAAGCAGATCAAACAAGATTCTAAACAAGCACTATTACCTGCACTAGGTGGTATATTATTACCATTTTCTTTGGGATTTCTGCTCATCTATTTTGTAACCCATAATATTTCACAAGCATTGATAGTTGGTGTGATATTTACTGCCACCAGCGTAAGTGTGAGCGTGATGACACTTTTGGATCTTGGAAAACTTAAAGGAATTGAGGGGCGATGCATTGTTAACTCTGCCATAATTGATGATATTGTTGGAATTCTACTTCTTACTTTTATTTTTGGTTTAACCTCCGGCGCAGGAGAATCCGGACCCAATTTTACGATTTCTATCATCAAAATAATTGGCTTTTTTGTTGTAGCATTTCTAATTGGAATATTCATCCTTCAACCGTTCTTTTTGAACCTGAAGAAAATTTTACTGGATAATGTGGTAATCTCGTTAGCAATAGCGGTTGTATTACTTTATTCATGGTTAGCCGAAATGGCAGGACTTGCAGCTATAACAGGTGCATATTTTGCCGGTCTATTCCTGGGACAAACACATCATAAACATGCAGTACATATGGGTATTACAGATATCGGGAAATCATTTTTTGTCGATGTTTTTTTCGTAAGTATCGGTTTGCAATTTAATCTATTTGAAATCGAAGCCGCACCAATATTTCTAATCCTATTTATTCTTTTTGCAATATTTGGGAAAATGATCGGTAGCGGTATAGGTGCAAGATTAACTAAGTTTGATGCTGTCCGTTCTTTTCGTATTGGAACTGGAATGATCCCGCGGGGTGAAGTGGCACTAATAGTTGCAAATATGGCTCTGGCAAAGGGTGTGATATCTACAGATATACTTTCGGCAACCATTTTGTTAGTTATTGTTAGTGCGTTGTTAACACCACTATTACTAAAGTTTGGATTTGTGAAATTACAAAAGAGTTCATTTTAAATGAAGATATTTCTATTGTTTTTTAAGAGGGGAGTAAAATTATGTGGAAAAATATTATTGATAAGAATTTGATCATTATAAATCCGGAGATCAGCAATAAAAAAGAGTTGTTCGAAGCTATGGCAACACATGTTTATAACCATGATTATATTATCAATCAGAAGCAATTCTTAAAAGCTTTGAATACCAGAGAAGAGATGGCAAATACAGAACTTATTCCGGGAATTGCACTTCCTCATGCTCGTAGCAATTCAGTCGAAAAATTGTTTATGTCCATTATAATTATTGCAAATGGTATAGATTACAAGCATGAAGAGATGGGTCCTGCAAAGATTATCTTTTTCTTTGGTTGTACAGAAAACCAGAACAAAGAATACCTGCAGCTGTTAGCTCAATCAAATAGACTTTTAAAAAAGAAAAAATTCAGAGAAGCACTTCTAGATTGTAAGACACAAGATGAGGTTATTTCAATTTTAAATAAATTTGATGATGAAGTTGTAACTTCTCATGAAAAAGAAAGATACTTGTTGATATTAACACTAAATAATATTGATAAAGCAGATGATGTAATGAACTCAATGATTGAAATAGGTATCACAAATGCTTCGATATTAGATTCCACTTCGATGGCAAGAAAGCTTGCATATGAAATGCCAGTTTTTGCTGGATTAAGTTATATGGCTCAGGGTAAAAGTAAGGAATCTAATGTGATTTTAGCTTATGTAGAAAATAAAAACACAGCTCACAAGTTGGCTGAACTTCTTAAAGAGAACGGAATCGATCTTGATAAAAAAGGTGTTGGCTTTATTCAAATTATTAGAGTAGAAAATGTGATCGGTAATTATGAAGAGGATATCGATTTATAATATTTCGAATTGAAAGATTGAACAATTTTTCTTGACGTAGTTGTTTCAAATTCCTTTTTTCTGTGCAGGAGAAAAAATGAAATTAAAGTTTATACTATTATTAATATTAATAAATTGCATACTAATTGCTGTTGAATATCAAATAAATCTTAGTTGGGATGAATTCGAAGGTGAGTGTAATGGCTTTCTCAGTGGATCAATTGGAGAAGATCATGCTTTCTTAAGTGGAGGTGGAGCTTCAGAAGCTTTGGAAGGTAAATTGATCTCTGTTGGAGAAGGAATGTCTATAGATGCGCAACAGGTTTTCAAAGTAAAAGGTGATGAAGGCTTTTTCACTTTCTGGATTAAGGACAAATTTGCTGATGATGACATGAATGATGATCCTAACTTAATAAGTATGAGTAAGCCAATGATCTCTGTTTTTAAAGATGGGAATTTAATAGATCTCATAAAGGTTCCACAAGGATCGGGATTAGCCTGTAAAGTATTTACTCTCGATGCTTCAAGTGGTGAAGTTGATCGGGAAATTAAGTATTATCCAAAATCGAGAATTATTGTTGGAAGCATACTGGATGCTGTAACGGGAGAACCACTTAAAGATGCGCAAATAAGCATTACAGATTATATGAAACAGAGCCGACAATCTGTTACAGATGAAACTGGAATTTTCATATTCGAAGCAGAAATTGGACAATATAAACTAGATATAGCAAGAGATGGATACATTAGTACAAACGCAAATGTTCGTATGGGGGCAGATGAAACCCCAAGAGAAATAGTATGTGCTCTTTCACCACAGATAAAAGAATTCCGTATTGTTCTTACTTGGGGAAGCAGACCAAGAGATCTCGATGCTCATCTTTCTGGACCCAACCCAGATGGTGGAGACTTCCATATATGGTACAGAAATAAATATCCGATAGGTGGAAAAGATTTCTTAGATAGAGATGATATGGATAAGTATGGACCTGAAACAGCTACGATTTATAAGCCTGCAGTTGGTAACTATAGATATTCTGTGCATGATTATTCAAATAGAGATAGTAAACGAAGTAAAGGACTTTCGCGAAGTAATGCACAGGTTTTTGTATATGGTAAAAATAAATTGCTTGCCAGTTTTGAAGTTCCTCACAATTTTCGGGGCAATTGTTGGAACGTTTTCGAAATTAATGAGAAACATGAGATAATTCCTATAAATAAAATAAAGTATGTGAAGAATGCAGAAAGCATTCATTAATAAATAAAAAAAGGAGGAGGGAATATGAAATTATTGAAGATCTTAGCAGTGTTAGTAGTTGTAATGCTTCTTGTTACTGCTTGCGGAAAAGGTGGTGGTAAAGGCGTAAAGAAACTTTATTATCCAGAATGGTGGCAAGATCAAGGTAATGCCGAGTACGTTCAAACTTACGGCATGGCAACTAAAGTTTCACAAAATTCATCATACGATGCAGCTTACGCAAATGCAATGTTGCAAGCAGCTCAGTATGTAGAAACTTATGTAAAGGGTATGGTTAAGAACTATGAAGAAGAGGCTGGAGTAGAAAATCCTCAAGTTCTTGCTCTTACTAGTAAAGTTGTAAAAGCTGTTGCAAAAGCTAAATTTGCAAATGTAATGGTATCTAAGCAGGAGACAATTATTACTGAAGATAACCGTTACCAAACATTTGTTCGTGTTAGCGTTCCTAAAGAAGCAGTTAACAAAAATCTTATGGGTCAAATCAAGAATGAAGAAGCTTTATATAATCAATTTAAAGCTTCACAAGCTTTTGGTGATTTGCAAAGTGAGATGGAAAATTACGACGAGTAATACGCACTAGATTTGAAAAAAGCGTCTGAATTATCAGACGCTTTTTTTATTTATAATTTGTATAGATTTGTCTTAACACTTGAGAAATTTATCTCGAAGCGGAGCCTTGTATTACGATAAATCTAATGTTTCCCTCTCTAATATTTCGTAAAATTCAGGCGCTTTTGCTTTTGAAACATTTCTTATAGGAACTTCTGTGATCTTTACCTTATTAAAATATCCATAAAGCTCATATTCAATTATATCATCATCAACAATTGTTGCACTTGCCTTGGCTATTTTTCCGTTGATCTTAACAAGTTTCTTGTCACATGCATTTTTTGCTATACTTCTGGTTTTAACCAGACATAATTTATTTAATAATTTATCTACTCGCATAATTTTTATCCTATTTTATTTTTAAACTATTAAAATATTGTGATTCGATAATGCCAGTATAGCTAAATAAAGCATAACCCACAAAATTCTTTCTATTCACAAGTTTTATTTTCTCATTAATTTTGTAAGCTGGATATTTGTAAGCAGTACTCCAACAGCGTAATCCAACAACAATTTTATCATTCATATCATAATTAGAAAGGAAATTAAGATGTTTCTCAATAGATGTAGTTGATGTAGAATACTCCATTAAATAAGCTCTATCTAAATATCCTTCCTGTAGCCATTTTACCCAGTTTTGAGAGAATCTTTCAGCTTCATCTAGGTTGGAAATTACTGCTGCTGTTAATTCTACATTTGGAGATATTTTCTGTATATTTGCATAGATATCTTTCACGAAATTTGTGATTTGATCTTCCTTCCATTGCTTCCATGCATCAGCATCTTGAAATTTCACATCTTTTTTATATGCTTCTAAAGCCAATTCAGCAAATCCAAAATGAGAGTCAGGATAACGAATATAATCTAAATGAATTCCATCGATTTTATAATTTGATACAAGATCAAGGATCACATTTTTTGTGTACTTTTGAACTTGTGGAATTCCAGGATCAAGATATGCACCCATGTAGCTTTCGTAATTCATTTTCTCCTGTGAAAAATTACTGGTTACCAGTTCCGGATTTGTAAAATAGATATGTTCCGGATGCAGTTTTTCAAGGTTATGACCCGTAATAACAAAAGTTGTAACCCAAGCATGAATTTCTAGGTTAGTATTTGTGCTAATTGCTAATAAATAGTCAAGCGGATCAAAGAGAGAATCTTTAACTGCATGATATTGCTTCTCGTTATTTTTGTAAAAGTTAGATATTTTGTTTGGAGTATATGCGGCATCACCGCGATATCGAACTTGAACAAGAAGCTGATTTATATCATGCTTATTCAAATCACTAATTACTTGATCAGCTTTTTCGGGCGTGGTGATTTCCCATATAGGTACCCACATTGCACGAATTTGAGCGTTTAATGAAATAGTAACAAACATAGTTAAAACGATTATTGTTTTTTTCATTTCTTTTTAGCTATTGATAAATTTTTCTGCTTTTCAATTATTTCAGCAGTGCATTTACCATCAGAAAATATCAGTTGTAATTTATCAGATATATTAATGCTCTTAATGGAATTTAATATTTTCTTCTCTTTTCTAATTAAACTGTATCCACGTTTTAGCGCTTCGTGTGGAGACAATTCTCTTAGTTCATTAAAAATAATTTCCAATTTATTTCGTTTTGACTGTAATGTGTTATGCGTGGTACTTCTTAATCTCATTACGCTTTGCTCTATCCTGGCATGAAGATCTTTTAAAATATTTTTTGGATGTTGTCTTTCCAATGCATTTTCCAGTTCCTGTATTTCAAGCTTTTTAGAATTGAAATAGTGCTGAGTTGAATATCGTAAATTACTGAATAAACTGCTTATCTTGTCTGCAAGTTCTCTTCTGTCTGGTACAGCGAGTTCGGCAGCAGCAGAGGGAGTAGGGGCATGAAGATCTGCTACAAAATCAGAGATCGTAAAATCTATCTCATGTCCAACAGCAGAGATGATGGGAATGGCAGAATTAAATATTTCTCTGGCTAGGGTTTCATCATTAAAGCAGAAGAGGTCTTCTTGTGAACCTCCACCACGACCAACTATTAGCACATCAACAGGGAATTCAGTATTGAAATATTCAATGCCGGCTATTATCTCCTCAGCTGCATTTTTACCTTGAACAGTAGCAGGATAGAGATAGATCCTTGTTGGATATCGTCGTGAAATTACATTGCGAATATCTTCAACTGCAGCTCCGGTGGAAGAAGTTATTATTCCAACAGATTCTGGGAATTTTGGTATTGCTTTTTTATGTTCATTTTCAAACAAACCTTCTTCTGATAATTTACGTTTTAATTCATCAAATTTAAGCTGTAACTCTCCTATCCCAGAAGGCAGCATTCTGTTCACATTCAGTTGATAACTCCCACCTTTTTCATAAACAGATATCTTACCTAAACAGATCACTTTATCGCCTACTTTAGGTTGGAATCTTAATGAGAGGTTGGCTGCTTTGAAGAAAACGCATCGCAGAGTACTTTTTTCATCTTTCAAAGAGAAATAAATATGTCCCGAACGGTGATGTGTGAAATTTGAGATCTCACCTTCCACATATAGATTAGGAATGCTATCTTTTATTACATTGTGAATGTGGCTGTTTACTTCTGAAACCGTGAAGACATTATCTTTATCAACGTTCATAACCCCAAATTCCTCTAGTATTTCCCAACTGGTGAAAGATAAACAGAAAATTCATCTTTGCCATCAACATTAATTAATGTATCTACTTTTTCCTGATCATAAGCTGCAATTGCACAAGTTCCTGCATTTATGCCTTCGCAGGCAAGATAGAGGTTTTGGCAAATATGACCAGCATCTAGAAGCATTGCTTTATGCGAAGCGATGTTGTAACGCCATTCTCCACGATATGCAATACAACTCCAAATAAATACAACCGCTGCATTTCCTGTGAATTTTTGTTCTAATGTTGCATCAATAATTTTGTCATTTTGGTTATCAACTTTATTTAAAAATATCAGTTTGTGTTCAATTGCAAGATAACGATAAAGTCCACGTTTTAATTCAGTAACATTATTAATTAGAAGATAGGTTTCAAATGGGTGACGTGCACCACCGGAAGGGACAGTTCGAATGGTTGCATAAGATTTGTTATTGCGTTCAATAACACTTTTCACACCCTGTGATGCCCACAGTAAAAAAGAGAGTTCTTCTAATGTTAAAGGCTTATCTATAAACTGTCGGTGGCTTTTTCTATGTTCAATATTTTTTAATAAATTATCGTTAGGAATATTGATATTGTCTATTGGAATTAGATCAATTATCTCACTATTCATATCATATTGTTTTTGTAAATGAGGCTGTTGAAGGTCTTTCATTTGATCAGTTACAATATCTTTCATCTCATAGTAATTTGATTTCATGAAATTACGATTATCTTTAATTCTACTCATATTTTCTCCTATTTAAACTAGAATAAGAAAATTTTGATTTGTTTTTTTTGTCAAGACTTCACAGGAAAATGTAGCTTGACGGGAATTAATTAAATAAAGAGATTACGAAAAAAATATTAGGAGAAATATTTCATGAAAAAATATATTATACTCATTATCCTGCTCTCGATTCAAATTTTGCAAGCACAAATTCCAGCAATTTCATTTTGGAATAACACAAGAAACAGCTCTTATACAACGGATGATCAAATTCATATTCGATGCGAAACTATTGATCTTTCTGGATTAGAAACAGAGATGTTTTATTCAACGCAAACAGGTTGGGAAAATATTGAAATGACAAATTTATATGGTCTAACTTACGAAGCAATTATTCCTGCTTTACCTGCAGAAACACAATTTTGCAGATTCAGAACCGCAACAGATACTTTAGTTGGAATGATGCCGGCATTTCAGCAAAACGATATGTTCCCACCAGAAAATGAACTTGGACTTATTGCTGAAGATCCAATTGGTGATAACCTTGCTCCCGACTCACAAAACCTTGATATCACAGGGAATTATTTTGGTTATTCCGAAACCAGATTTTATGCTGGGTTAACAAATGATACAGATGCATTCCCACTTGATTCCGGTGGATTGTTCCCAACTTCATTTTACTTTTATGTTACGACCATAATTAACCCGGAAACTGTACTCATCGATTCTGTGATCTACGCGATGATTTACGGGGAGATACCTTTGTTTTTAGATTCAGGATTATATAAAATTGGAGGAACAGAATTTAGCTTGGAAGCTTTTGAACTAATTGGAGATATCGAAGCTGAAGTGGTTAATGGACAGTTGCAAATGGCTTGTGATATTGGAACTTTAACAAATGATGAAAATTTTGGTGAATGGCCGAATGTAACAAATTCTATTGGTGTTGAAATGCTTACAGCAAAATATTCACTTCCAGCAGAATTTCTACTTGCAGACCTTGCTACCATGTCACTTCAATTTATTGAAAAATATGAGATCGAACCAATTGTGAATACACTGCCACAAATTACTGAATCAAATGGAACAAACAGCGGAATATTTACTTGTAATTATTTTGATGATAATGGACATTTTCCTATTACAGCAGAAATTGTAGTTGATGGTGAAACCTTTCAAATGAATCCACTTGGTTTTGCTTTTTCAAGTGATGTGATCTTTGAAAGTGTAACCGGTTCTTATGGTTGGGATGAAGCGACATTCCGCTTTAGTGATAACGGTTATGACTATGTTGAAGAAACAATAATTAATAATTCTAGCAGTGATCAGGAGTTGCTTAATTCAGACTACACTTTGCGTAACTATCCTAACCCTTTTAATCCAAATACAACGATCTCATTTGAGTTAAATACAACTGAAATAGATGATATTTATTTAACAATCTATAATTTAAAAGGACAAAAAATTAAACAATTTTCTATATTAAGTAACCAATCTTCAATTAGTTGGAATGGAACTAACGAAAAAGATGAGTCTGTAAGCTCAGGCATCTATCTATATAAACTCAAAGTCAATGGAACAGATCTTGCAAAAAGCAAGTGTATGTTATTAAAGTAGTAAAAAAAATCTGTTTTAAAATGGGGGAGTTTATGAAAAAGACATGCATCTTTATCTTGTTGCTAGTAACACTTAATTTGTTTTCTCAAATGGTTGAAGAGGAGTGGGTAAATTTTTATAGTGGTTATCTCGCTAGAGGTTCGGAAATTCTAGTTACTGATAGCTACGAGGACTTTATATATACTGCCGAAAGAGATGGAAATAGCATCAGTACAATGAAGGTAAATGATCAAGGAGAAGCAGTTTGGACAGGGACTTATGGTTTTACAGGTACGTGTTATGCAAATCCATCCGAGATTAAAATAGATCAAGATAATAATGTTTATGTTTCGGGTTTTTGTGATAATTGGAACTTAGATGTAACAGAATTTATAGTTATAAAATACGATCAAGATGGAAATGAGCTTTGGGCATCAGTTATAGATTATGTAGATTATATACCAAACTCAAATGTAAGATTAGATATAGATCAACAGCAAAATGTTTATATTGCTTCACGTTATGCTACAGGTACAACTAATAGCGATTATCTTATTGTAAAATTCGATATTAACGGTCAGGAATTATGGAATGTGACTCATGATGGTATTTACAACGATGATGTTCCATCTGATATTTTAGTAGATGCATCTGGTAATGTGTTTGTGGTTGGTTTAAGTGAAATGTCGAATGATGATTATGATATTTTATTAGTAAAATACAATTCTTCCGGTATATTGGAATGGGAAGAAAGATATAATGCGCATTGCCAATATAACTATTTTTATCCACGAATGATACTAGATGAATCAGAAAATATTTGTTTAATCGGTATGCAAACTACTGAAGATCAAGATGATTATGATTTTGCAATAATGAAGTACGACCAAGAAGGAGAAATGTTATGGTCACAATCACTTAGTGGAGTATATCAAAATTCATGGGATAGTCCTAAAGATTTAATAATAGATGAAGATGGAAACATTTTTATTCTTGGAAATATCCAAAATGAATATTCTTATACCGATATGACAATTCTAAAATATTCATCTGATGGTGATCTGATCTGGCAAGAGATTTACAGCAGTGAGTATTGGGCTACAAACAATTATGCTGCAGCTATTACTTTAGATATTTATGAGAATATCTACATTACCGGAATGATAGAATATTGTTTTAATACAATTAAATATACTCCCGAAGGAGAACTCTTGTGGGAAATTGTTTGGGATGAACCGGATGGCAGATATGATGCTTATGTTAGAGATATTTTAGTGCAGAGTTCGGGTGATGTTTATATTCTTGGTTATAACAATTATACTGGAATAACTTTAATCAGATATACTCAACCAGGATTTACAGATGTCGGCAACAATATTATACCACAAGTTCAGGCTACATTAAGTAATTATCCAAATCCATTCAATCCATCAACTACAATTTCTTTCCAAACTACAAATTCATACGAAAATGTACAAATTGAAATTTACAACCTAAAGGGTCAGAAAGTGCGGGAATTCGATGTTATCATGAGTGGTGTCGAAGGAGAATCGAATTCGGTAACTTGGAACGGAACCGATAAAAACAGTCAACCAGTTTCCAGCGGTATTTACTTCTATCAATTAAAAGTAGACGGAAAACCTATTGCAAAGAATAAATGCTTAATGTTAAAATAGAATTAATGTTAAGGAAGAACGTAATGAAGAAAATACTATTTCTCACTTTCATAATGATCAGCTTAAATTTGTTTGCTGGCTACAAAGATATCCCCGTAACGCGAGATCTTGATCCAAATGCAGAATATGATACTTATCAGGATTGGCTTGAGGATCACCCTCAACAGCAAACACATTCTAGCGAAGTTAACAGAATGTTATCAAATCAGCGTGACGAAGGATTCCTAATAATTGTTAATGATGATCTGTATGAAAATATAGAATCTTCCATTCAAACATATCAGGAAGACCTGGCAAATGAAGGATTTGATTCTTTTGTTCTGGAATTTGATGGGACCTCACATTTTGACCTGAAAGTGCAGATAATTGTATATAATCAAACTGAAAATGTTACTAATGTAGTTCTAATAGGTGATCTACCGGTTCCATGGTTCGAACTTTTTGAAGATTTTAATAACAATGGAATTCAGGATGATGATGAAGCATGGGTAGAATTTCCCTGCGATCTTTATTATACTGATATTGATGGATCTTGGGAAGATAATGATAATAATGGAATTTATGATTATCATGAAGGTGACAAACATCCCGAAATAGGTATTGGCAGAATAGTTGCCAATAATATGAATATGCTCTCTGAAACTGAGTCTGAATTGATTACTAATTATTTTCAAAAAAATCATCTCTATAGAACTGGGATCATCACAAGCCACGAAACTTCTTTAGCTTATATCGATGATGATTGGAGCTATTGGGGATCTGAATATCAGCAGGCAATGCAGCTTGCATATCCTTCAGTTGAACTTGTAAATGATGATGAAGAGACTATTGCAAGTGATTATAGAGATAATCGTTTAATTGCAGATTATGAATTTATTCAAGTTCATGTTCATTCGGGTCCTAATGCGCATTATTTTTATTATAATGATGGAAATAATTATGAACTTGTTAACAACTATGAAATAGAAGGAATAAATCCAACTGCACATTTTTATAATCTTTTCTGTTGTTCCAATTCCAGATACACAACCGTAAATAATATGGGGGGAATGTATCTTTACGGAAGTGATCACGGGTTAGCAACAATAGGTTCAACTAAAACCGGAAGTATGCTTGGTTTTTCTGATTTCTATCAACCATTTTCTGAGGATCTAACAATTGGTGAATCACTTCGTCTGTGGTGGGAAGCTAATGTGGATACAGGGCCGGACTGGCGCTGGGAACGAGCTTGGTTTTATGGGATGATAGTTCAAGGGGATCCGTCGTTATTACGAGAATATGAGCAAGGTGATGTAGTTTGCATTCCGCAGGATTTCTCAACAATACAAGAAGGGATTGATGCAGCAAGCGATGGATTTATTATATTTGTTGATGATGGAATATATCCAGAGAATCTAACGATTAGTGGAAAAAATATTATCTTACAATCAATTAATGGTGCCGGAAATTGCATTATTGATGCTTTTTCAGATGACTCTGTTATAAATATCCAAGACTCAGATAATTCCGAAATTAGAGGATTTACAATTCAGAATGGTTCTGCGGCTTATGGTGGAGGAGGAATAAATATTAGTGGCTCTCCACTTATTGAGGATTGTATTATTTGGAATAATATAGCAACTAGAGGTGGTGGAATTTATGTTACTGGTAATCCAACTATTAGGAATAATATAATTCAAAATAATGCTGTTACGGTTGCCGGTGGTGGTATTGTTTCTTATAGTGGAGAAATGATTTTAGAGAATAATTTAATCACGCAAAATCATTCAGATATTTATGGTGGAGGTGTTCACATTGAAACTTCCGGATATGTAGAGATCACAAATAATCAATTATCTGAAAATACTTCTATGAGAGGATCTGCAATTTGTTTTCATGCAGAAAATGCCGGTGGTTTTATTAAGAACAATTTAGTAATAGAAAACAGTTCCCAATATCTGCATTCAGATTTTGGTCAAGAGTTAGAAAGTATAGAAATAATAAACAACACTTTTGCAAATAATATTGTTGATAGTCTTGGAATTTATGTTTACAAAGCAGTTCTTATAAATAATATAATTTGGAATAATGCGGATCAAGAAATTACTATCGGTACTGGTGCAGATGTGGAAGTTAGATATTGTAATATTCAAGGCGGTTGGGAAGGTGAAGGTAACATCAATGTTTTACCACGTTTTGCGGGTCAAAGTTACGGAGATTACAGTATTACAGGATTTAGCCATTGTGTTGGTGCTGGAATAAGTGAAATCGAAATAAATGGAACCATATATTATGCACCAGAATTTGATATTGAGGGAACAATTCGTCCAGCTCCAGTTGGAACAAATCCTGATATTGGAGCTTATGAAAACTTGAATGGTGAACCCTATGTTTCTGCTGAAAACACTCAGTTGTTAGTTCCTGAATATAAATTACAGAATTATCCAAATCCTTTCAATCCATCAACTACGATCTCTTTTGAAAGTACAGATTCAAACGAGTATGCACGAATAGAAATTTATAATTTAAAGGGCCAAAAAGTGCGAAAATTCGATGTCATCCTGAACGGTGTCGAAGGAGAATCGAACTCCATAGAATGGAACGGAACCGACCTAAATAACAAACAAGTAGGTTCAGGCATTTACCTTTATAAATTAATTATCGACAAAAAAACTGTTGCTAGTAAAAAAATGTTGATGATCAAGTAATTAAGGTGATCTACGTTATTTCGGATATTGCTTGAAATTTGCTTTCTTGACGTCTAACAGATTATTATAAAAAATAGCTCAAATAAATAATAAGTACAATATGAATGAAATACAAAAAAAAGGAATAGTATGTTCATAGATTTTTCACGAATTAAAGTAGAATCTGGCAGAGGTGGAAGCGGATGCGTTAGCTTCCGCAGAGAAAAATTCGTTGCCAAGGGTGGCCCCGATGGCGGTGATGGTGGTAAAGGTGGAAGCATCTTGGCAATTGGAAATGAGAATATTAACACACTTATTGCATACAGATTTAACAAACTTTTTAAATCAGAAAGAGGACAACACGGTCAAGGAAGTGATAAAACTGGTGCTTGTGGAAAAGATAGATTTCTTGATCTTCCTTTGGGAACAGAGATATTTGATATAACCGATGGAAAGCGTGAAAAGATAGGTGAAGTACTAACTCATGATCAGAAGATTTTTCTTGCTGAAGGTGGAAATGGCGGGAGAGGAAACACAAGATTCAAAAGTGCTACAAATAAAGCACCAAGATATGCTAAACCTGGTGGTGATGGGCAATTTCGTGAGTTTGAGCTTGTTCTTAAATTAATGGCAGATGTTGGATTGGTAGGTTTTCCTAATGCTGGCAAATCAACATTGTTAAGTAAGGTTTCTTCAGCTCATCCAAAAGTTGCAGATTACGAATTTACAACTCTTGCTCCATCTTTAGGTGTTGTTAGAGTAGGTGATTTTGAATCTTTTGTAATGGCTGATATTCCAGGAATTATTGAGGGCGCACATGATGGAAAGGGTTTAGGAGATCAATTTCTAAAGCATATTCAAAGAACAAAGATTCTACTTTTTCTGATAGATATCGATTCACCAGATCCGTACAACGATTACCAAGTTTTAAAGAAAGAGTTACATCTTTACGACCCTTACCTTGATAAAAAACCACATCTCATAGCTCTAAGCAAAATGGATATCATTCCAGAAGATGATAAAGATGAACTATATACACTATTAAAAAATGAATTTGAAACTAAATTACATGAGAACATTATTTCAATATCCTCAGTTTCCGGAGAAAACTTAAAAACTCTTATTATTAGACTACACCAGATTTTAACAAACCTAGATAAAGAATAAAGTAAAAATGAAAATCCTGATAGTTCCCGATTCATTCAAGGGAAGTCTATCATCTAAACAAGCAGCAGATGCAATTGAAAAAGGAATTAATTATCCACAATTTGAAATAGAAAAAATTCCAATGGCTGATGGTGGAGAAGGAACTATTGAGTGTCTTATTGTATCTCTTAATGGATCTATATTGAGAGATTTTGTTACAGATCCGATAGGAAGAAAAGTACAAGCTGAATTTGGAATTCTACAAGACAACAAAACTGCAATTATTGAAATGGCAGCAGCCTCAGGACTGCTTCTTATTCCAAAAAAAAGAAGAAACCCGCTTTACACCACAACTTATGGCACTGGTGAACTTATAAGAAAAGTTATCGAACGGGGATATAAGAAGATAATTTTGGGTTTGGGTGGAAGCGCAACTACCGATTGTGGAGCTGGCGCATTGCAGGCTTTAGGTGTGAAACTTTTAGATAGGAATGGAGGGAATATAAAATTTGGCGGATTATTTTTGAAAGATCTGCATAAAATTGAGATTTCAGATCAAAACAAATTTAGCGATATTGAAGTAACTTTTATGTGTGATGTGTCTAATAAATTATTAGGCTCAAAAGGATCTGCAGAACTATTTGCTCAACAAAAAGGTGCTTCGATAGATGATGTGCAAATTCTGGAAGATAATTTAGCACATTTTGCCCAAATTGTGAAGAAAGATACAGGAAATGATATCGCTGAATCTATAGGAAGTGGGGCGGCTGGAGGTTTGGCAGCAGGGCTTTCAATTTTGTTCAAATCTCAATTTGTTTCAGGTAGTGATTTTGTGATCAAAGCAACTAACTTAAGAACCAAAATTAGAAATGCAGACATAATAATTACTGGTGAAGGTGAGTTAAATTCTCAAACAAGATTTGGGAAAATTCCATATAAAATAGCAACAATTTCAAAAGAATATAATAAGCCGGTTATGGGTGTTTTTGGTAAGGTCACTAATGCTGCAAAAATTGAATATAAGAGGGAATTCAAACATATATCAGCATTATGTGATAACGGAATTTCCCAAGAAGAAGCTATGCAAAATGCCTACTCATTATTGACTTCAAAAGTAAAAGAAATATTTGAGAATAGCCGATTTAATGAATACATGGAGAGAAAATGAAACCAAGAATCTTTATAACAAGAATGTTGCCTGAGCTTGTAATGAAAAAGTTAAATAGTTATTTTGAAGTTACTGTAAATCCAAATGATAGGGCACTTACTAAAGATGAAATACTGAAAGGAATTTCTACTTGTGATATACTTTTATGTTTACTCACTGATACAATAGATTCAGAAATTATCTCACATAATCCAAATCTCATGGGAATATCAAATTATGCCGTTGGATATAATAATATCGATGTTACAAAAGCAACTGAACTCAAAATTCCCGTTACAAATACACCAGGAGTTCTTACTGAAACCACAGCTGATCTAGCTTGGGCACTAATGATGTCAATTGCTCGAAGGATATCTGAGTCTGATAGATTTGTAAGAGATGGGAAATTTGTAGATTGGGAACCTGAATTAATGCTTGGAAGCGATATAAATGGTAAAACACTAGGAATAATTGGAGCTGGAAGAATTGGTATTGCTGTAGCAAAACGTGCAGTCGGTTTTAATATGAATATTTTATATTCAGATACGAATAGGAATATAGAAAATCATTGTAATGCTACACAAGTAGATTTGAAAAACTTACTCAATAATTCTGATTTCATTACTTTACATGTTCCTCTTTTAGAATCTACAAGGCATTTAATTGATGAGAAAGAACTTCAGCAGATGAAGAAGACCGCTTTTCTTATAAATACAAGTCGTGGAGCTGTTATTAATGAGAAAGTACTTCATAAAGCTCTAGAAGAAAACTGGATAGCAGGTGCTGGACTTGATGTTTATGAGAATGAACCAATAATAACTAAGGGATTAATGAATTGTGATAATGTAATTCTTACACCGCACATTGGTAGTGGTTCAATTGAAACAAGAACCAAAATGGGATATATCGCAGTAGAAAATGCAATTGCAATTATTAATAATAAAGAACCATTACACATTGTAAATAGAGAAGTTTATGGTAGATAATTTAGATAAGATAAAAGCTTGGGTCAAGTTACTTTCAGCTCCCGAGATCTGGCATGCAACAGCAATTAAACTTGCAAATACTCTTGGAGAGCCAATTAATTATATTAACGACATTTCAGAATTAAACGGAATTGAATTTATCTCTGAAGTAGCAAAGGAACATCTAATAAATTTAGAAGAACCAGATAATTGGAAAAATATTTGCGATCTCATTGAGCAATATAGCATAAATTTTGTTTCAATTTTAGATGATGAATATCCTGATCCATTAAAAAATATTTTCGACCCTCCACCTTTCCTGTTTTATCGAGGTATAATAAAAAAAGATGATTTCCGACGTGCAATTGGTGTAGTTGGCACTAGAAAAGCTAGTAATTATGGGAAGCTGATGACCAAGAAAATCGTTCAAGAACTTAGTGGATCTGGGTTTACGATTGTAAGTGGATTAGCTTATGGAATCGATACGATATCACATTTGACAGCTTTAGATAGTGGAACCAGAACTTATGCTGTAATGGGAACAGGAGTCGACCAGATCTATCCACCTAGAAATAGAGAGTTGGCAGAAAGAATTTTAGAAAACGGTGTCTTGCTCTCTGAATATATTCCAGGAAGTAAGGCTGAAAAATGGAATTTCCCAACCAGAAACAGGATAATTAGCGGTCTATCTTTAGGAAGTTTAGTGATTGAAGGAAATAAAAGAAGTGGGGCACTACTCACAGCAAAATTCGCAATGGACCAAAACCGAGAGGTATTTGCCTTACCTGGTGATATAAACCGTCCGCAAGCGGAAGGACCTAACTACCTAATCAAGTTAGGAGCAAAGATCGTTACAAAAGCAGCGGATATTTTTGAAGAATTTGAACTTGTAGTGGATCAACAACAAAGTTTTTTCCCGAAACTAAACGAAAAAGAAGAACAAATATATCAAATTTTACTACAAAATAAACCGGAAATTCATTTTGATAAATTAATTATTGAAACTGGTTTTACTGTTGGTGAATTATCTACTATCTTGCTTTCACTTGAGCTGAAGAATATTGTAAAAAAAGTTCCGGGCAATAAGATAGCTCCGTTATATTGATAAAAAAATCCGTGTATTTTATGGAATACACGGATTTAAATAGATCAAACTTCTTTCTAATTTCTTATTTTCTTATTAGTTTTCTCATTGTGTTTATTAATATGAATATATCTTTTATTTGCAGAATCTGCAAACTTATGAATAACATTTTTTAGATCAGAAATATCCCAGATCTTTTTAAATTCAAGATTATTGGTTAATCTATCACTCAATATATATAGCTCCCTTATTTCAGGATTAAATTTTATATCATCTGCATCAATATTCAGTTGGCTTTCCTCAAAAATCTGATTTAAGAAGTTAATAATCGTAAAGGCAAAGTGATTTCTAAGATCAACGATATTTTCCGCATTATTAATTTTGTCTCTAAACTTATGAACACACTCATTTCCCAGGGTATTAAATGAAATTTGATTTCCCATACTTCCTCCTTGATTTTACTAATAGATTTGTTTATTCTTTAATTTATTTTGCTTAAAACTCATAGGTTATTTTTTAGAATATACTGGTTTTGTGTCAATAAATGATTTTGATTAGTAAGTTATTATTACCTGGGATATTTATGCATATTTCTTACGCAACATACTCTACTTGACATCATAGTGATGGTATAGATTTCTTTCATTCAAAGAGGGAATAATGAAAAAGAGAAAAACAAAAATAATAAGAAATTATTTAATGCATCCAGCCGGTTCTGTTTTAATTGAAACAGGCGATACAAAGGTAATTTGTACAGCAACAGTAGAAAAAGGTGTTCCATCATTCCTGCGTGATGCTGAGCCTAAACAAGGATGGTTAACTGCAGAATATAGTATGCTTCCAGGTGCTCCAAATTCTAGATTTCGTAGAGAAACAAAGGGGATAAAAGGCAGAACTGCAGAGATACAAAGATTGATAGGTCGTTCATTGCGAGCAGTTGTAGACCTTACGAAATTTCCTGGATATCAAATAATGATCGATTGCGATGTGATACAAGCGGATGGAGGAACCAGAACAGCTGCTATTACAGGAGCTTGCGTTGCACTTTTTGATGCATTTACAGAAATGAAAGAAAGTAACCAATTAGAAGATGATCCGTTTAAAGAGTGGGTGGCAGCAATAAGTGTAGGAATTGTGAATGGAGAACCTGTTGTAGATCTTTGCTACGAGGAAGATTCCAATGCAGACGTAGATATGAATATAGTAATGACCGAAAGTGGTAGGTTTATTGAAATTCAGGGAACTGCAGAGGCGGAACCATTTGATAATAAAGAGCTTGCTGTCATGCTTAAAGAGGCAAAGAAAAGTATTATGCAATTAATCAAATTCCAAAAAAAAGTGATAGAAAGTAATTAATCTAGTATTCCTTTTGCTTGACATAAGAGAGCATGAAATTGAGTAAGTTTTTAATTAAATTATATAGGAAAAATAATGTTTAAAAAGAAAGAGAAAAAAATAAAACGCAAAAAGAATGTATTTCAAGATTATCTAGAAGCCATACTTTTTGCCTTTGTAGTAGCAATGCTGATCAGAAATTACACAATTCAGAATTTTAAAATACCTTCATCTTCCATGGAAAAAACGCTTCTAATTGGAGATTATCTTATTGGGAATAAATTGAAATATTTTTTCACTGATCCTGAGCAGGGAGATATTGTTATATTCTATTATCCTGCGGATCCGGAAGAACCACAACCAAGAGAAGATTATGCACAAATATTGGGTCCAATTTATATAGATAAAACTACATGGCTTCCTACATGGCACCAGAAGAAAAACGTGGTAAAACGCGTTATTGGAATGCCAGGTGATACTATTGAAGTTAAAAATAAATTAGCATATGTAAATGGTGAAGAATATAAATATGGTACCGAACAATACATTCATGATAGGAATATTCCACGAAGCGAGGGTAGAATTTACTGGGATAACAAATTCATGGGAAGTCGCGATAATTTTGGACCTGTAACGGTACCTGAGAACCAATATTTTGTTATGGGAGATAATCGAGATGTGAGTGGTGATAGCCGATATTGGGGATTCTTACCACGTGAAGATATTGCCGGAACACCTGCTATTGTAACCTTCTCAGTTGGAGAAAAGCCAATTGATACATATCGTGATTTCGTTCTTAAATCTCAACGTCATCTCAAAGGAAAATCTACTGTTCGATGGGAAAGAACACTCAAGCTGATCAAGTGATAAGTTATGTATATATTCATGTCCCATTTTGTTTAAAGAAATGTAACTATTGTTCCTTTTTTTCCATTGAATTTTCTAAAGATGTAAGTAAAAGATTTGTTACATATTTAATAAAAGAGATAAATTTATTTAAGCAAAAATCCAATATCAACCCTAAAACAATTTATTTTGGTGGAGGTACACCTTCACTTCTCACTGCCGCACAGATCAATTTAATCATTTCACAATTTGATATTACCAGAATAGAAGAGATTACCATTGAATGTAATCCTGTGAATATAAATGTTGAATTTATAAATGAATTGAAAACAACAGAAGTGAATAGAATAAGTTTGGGAGCACAATCCTTTATTGATAAAGAATTAATGACATTAGGTAGATTGCATAAAGCAGATGAAATTAGAAATGCTTTTAAAATATTACGCTCAAATAAGTATAATAATGTTTCTCTTGATTTGATCTATGGTTTGCCTAGTCAAACTAAAGAAGATGTTGAGTTTTCATTAGATGAAATAATTCAACTAAATCCTGAACATATTTCTACTTATTGCTTAAGTTTGGAAAATGATGTTCCATTATTTTCTAAAATAAATAAAATTCCAGCAGATGATAAGGTCGCTGAATTTTATTATCTAACTCGTAAAAAATTGATCTCCGCAGGCTACGACCATTATGAAATTTCCAATTTTGCTAGATCTTGTTTTGAATCAAAACACAATCTATGCTATTGGAATGATGAACATTATCTTGGCTTGGGACCATCAGCTGCCGGATATATCGAAAATATCCGCTACTGCAACTCAACAAATTTTGAAGAATATTATAAAATGCAGGATAATGATGAGATTATGATGGATAAGGCAATTGTGAGTGATGATGATCATGAAAAAGAATATATATTCTTAGGATTGCGTAAAGCGAACGGTATAGATCTGGTAGAGTTTGAAAAAAAATTTGAAACAAATTTCACAAGAAAGTATGGTCATATAATTCATAAATTCCAAAATCTTCTAGAGGTAAATAATGAAACCATAAAGTTAAAACCGGAAGCCTATTTTATCTCTAATGAGATTTTCGTTGAGTTTATGTAACACAGACAGTTAATGTTGGCTTTGCGAAGCAAAACGACATATTTTTCTCATATCTGCTTAAAAAGAAAAAAGAAAACATCCGTTCAGGATTGAACGGAATACGAGGTAAAATGAAAATAATATTTTTAATTCTAATATTAACTATAACCTTATCTGCATCTGCAGAAATTCTTATCCCGATGGATCAAACTCAAAGTAACCACTTAAAAGCGTATGGGATTGCCTTTACAGCTTTACAAAAACAAATCACTGTCAAATGGCTTTTAAACTACCGAGGTGGTTCCTACCTGATACCGGATATTCAGGAGATCGAAGGATTATGTAATATTCGTGGAGTAGATTATGAGAAAATAACTTCTGTTGAATTTGCTTCGATATTAGCAGAGATTGAGCAAAACAATATGGATATTGTGGTTTTGGAAAAAGAGCCCGAGATAGCCATTTACACACCTCCAAATTCACAGCCGTGGGATGATGCTGTTACACTTGCACTAACTTATGCAGAAATAGAGTATAAAACAGTTTGGGATGAAGAAGTGCTTTCGGGCGGATTAGATAAATATGATTGGCTACATCTACATCATGAAGATTTTACTGGGCAATATGGCAAGTTTTACTCAAGTTTTCGCAACACAAATTGGTATAAAGAAGATGTACGTTTGAACGAGGAATTGGCTGTTAAATTGGGCTTTAATAAAGTTTGGAAACTGAAGCATGCTGTAGCTGAGAAGTTACGTAATTATGTGAAGAATGGTGGTTTTCTTTTTGCTATGTGTGCAGCAACTGATACTTATGATATTGCTCTAGCAACGGGTAACACGGATATCTGTTCAGAAGTTTTTGATGGAGATGGGATTGATGCCGAACACAAAATAAAATTAAATTTTTCACGTACATTTGCTTTCAAAGATTTCGATCTGCTACCTAATCCATATAAATATGAATTTTCTACAATTGACGCAAGTGATTATGCTAAACTTCGAGGAGCAGAGGCTGACTTCTTTCAACTTTTTGATTTCTCAGCAAAATACGATCCGGTTCCAACAATGCTGACACAATGTCATACAAATGTGATAAATGGATTCTTGGGTCAGACTACCTCATTTCATAAAAAGTATGTTAAGAAGAGTGTAATTATACTGGGAGAATCACCTGGATTGGATGAGGTAAAATACTTACATGGAAATTTTGGGAAAGGAACTTTTACATTTTATGGAGGTCATGATCCTGAGGATTATCAGCATAAAATTGGAGATCCTGAAACAGTTCTCGATCTGCATAAAAATTCACCTGGTTACAGATTAATATTGAATAATATATTATTTCCAGCAGCTCAGAAAAAGAAACTGAAAACATAAACCTTTGTGAAAATTTTAGGAATATCTAAATTGTCACAAAGGTTATGATAAACTCTAATTTTCTTCTAAATGAAATTTATATAGTTTTTGTTCAGAATCACTTACAATATAAAACGAATTTGTTTCAGCAATATATACAATACCTTCTGCTTTAGGAATATCCAGTGGATATTCTTCTCGAACACCATTCGTTGAATCCCATAAATATAGTTTTTCAGATTCATCACTAACGATCCAGAATCCATCTCTTGTGCTATCATAACAAATACCGGAATAATCATCTGCAAAAGATAATTCTATTTCTGTGAGTGTTGAAAAATCCTGACTAACTTCAATGAAAAAGCCTGGATTCCGTTCTTTGAGAAGATAAAATTCACCTGAACTTCCTAAACACAATCCCTCTAAACCAGTTCCGCCATAGTATTGGGAAAGTGTTAAATGTTCTCTATGTAATTCTTCTCCCTGCAATGATACATTCACAATGTCAGATAATTCTTCTTCTGCAATCCACAATGTATTTGTGCTGATATCATAAGCAATACCCTCCAGGTCGTTTCCTACAAAAGCAAGTGTCTCAAGTAATTCTCCTTCCAAACTAATATTGTAAATTTGGTTCGATGGTGGATCATTTACTGTCCATAATGTTTGGGTATTTGGGTCATAAGTTAAACCAGATGGTTCTGCAAAACTTAAACCTACTTCAAAATCTAAAACCAAGGAAAATTGATCTTCCGGTTCTGTGCTGTTATCATCTGTATTGCAGGATACAATAGCAAATAATGATAATATCAAGAGTAAATATTTTAAATTTCTCATAAAACCTTCTTTAAAAAAAGCAGCAGGAGCAGTACTCTCTGCTGCTTTTTAGTATTATTATTCGTTAGATGCACCGGGAGTGGGAACTGTAAAGAATTGCCATGTTGCTCCACCATCTGGTAATCTACCTTCAGAAATATCAGTAGTTTGAACACCAAATGTATATGAATCGATAATCGTAATTCCATCAACAGCAGTTAAACCAATATCTTCTCCATCACCGGAAAGTTTAACATCATCAAGATGTAATATGCCTTGCTCTGGCTCTTTGTCTGCCCAGATAATTAGGTATTCACCAGGATTTATAGTTGTTGAATCTGGAAAAGTTGTAGGAATCATACTGGTCATAAGTTCTGCAAGATCATCAGTGAAATACATACCACCGATATCACCAGGAATATTACCAGCATTATAGATTTCAATCCAATCATCAAAATCACCATGCTCATCAGCAAAGGTTGTGTCATTACTTGCTAAGAATTCATTAATAATGAAAACAACTACAGGTTCGTCACCACTTCCGTTTGCAGCACCTGGTGAAGGCATACTTGCGTGTCCGGCACCAAAGTAATCCCATGTTTCTTCACCATCTGGTACTCTACCATAAGAGATGTCAGCAAACTGCTCAACAAAAGTTAATGAATCAAGAATTGTGGTTCCATCAGTATCAGTAAGTCCGATTTGTTCTCCACCAGCAGACAGTTTAACATCGTCAAGATGAAGAATTCCCTGTTCCGGTTCTTTATCTGCCCATAATATAAGATAGCCACCTGGTTCGATAGTTGTTAAAGTTGGGTCTGTTGTTGGAATTTGGCTTGTCATCAGCTCTTCCAGATTATCAGTAACATACATCCCACCAATATCGATAGCTTCATCACCTGCATTGTAAATCTCAATCCAGTCCTCGTGATCACCATTTTCGTCGACAATGTTGTAATCATTTTTCGCTAAAAATTCGTTGATAACAAGATTTGCACCAGTTGTATCCGGTCCAGTTGAATCGTCATCACTACATCCCATCAGCAGGAACATACCTGCTGCCAGAATAATTAACCATTTTACAAATTTCATTTTACCCTCCGTTATTTTTCTTTCAATCCACACATAACAAAGAAACTTATAAGCATAAAAGTTTCAATCTATTTTTCATTAATGATTAATTATTAGGTCCACCCGGTGTTGCCGGATCGAGAATTTCCCATGTATCGCTACCATCAGGAACACGTCCGTTGGACATATCATCTGGTACAACGATAGTATTTTGCTGGTCAACTATAACTCCATCAGGATCAACCAAAGCAAAATCTTCATCATCACTTAGTTTGAAAGCTAAATGTAGGATGCCGGGATTTGCTTGAGAGTCGCAATCTAAAACCAGGTATTCACCAGGTTGAATTGTTGTCATTGCAGGATCAGTTGTTGGAATTACAGACTGGGTAAGATTTTCCAGGTCGTCAGTTAATGACCATCCACCAATATCAATTGCTGTATTACCTGCATTATAAAGCTCAATCCAATCTGGATAATCATCAAATTCTCCAGCGTAAGCATTGTCATTATGGCTCATAAACTCATTAATAACTAAACCTCCAACTGGTGGTGTGCCACTAACATTTGCAGCTCCGGGAGTAAAATCTACCATTGCTTCCCAATTATCGCTACCATCCGGTGCTCTACCAAATGAGATATCAGTTTCCTGTTCTGCATAAGTGTATTGATCTATAATAGTAGTTCCATCAACATCAGTTAAGGCTATATCTTCACCGCTACCGCTTAACTTGATATTTACATGAAGAACACCTTGATCTGGTTCTTTATCTGCCCAAAGTACTAAGTAGCCACCAGCAGCTACAATTGTTTCTGTGGATCCGGCTGGTATTTGCCAAGTAGTCATAGATGTATCGCTTATGGCATCAGTAATATAGATGCCTGCGAGATCAAGGTCAAAATCGCTTGGGTTATAAATTTCAATCCAGTCATCAAATTCACCATTTTCATCAGCATACGCTGAATCATTACTTGCCATAAATTCGTTGATAACAAGATTAGTAATATCTGGCTCAGGATCATTACCAGTTGGACCGTCATCATCAGTGCTGCAACTTACAACAAATAAACTAATCATTAAGGCAATTAGTAATAATTTAAAGTATTTCATTATTCCTCCTATCATTTTAATACATTACAACAATTCTAGCAGCTAGAATACTGAAATCATCATTTCCCAGCAAATTGCCAGTACCATCAGCAGTGTCAGAATTATCCACCATAATATAGTTCATCATAAAACGAACACTTGGATTTGGATACCAATTTAACCCAAAAGCTATGTTGGCAGCTTTTCCACCAAATATTCCCGGTGTACCAGCAGCAAAGGCACTTTCGTTTTGATAGGCATCTTCATCTGTCATATCTATATAGCTGTAACGTGCAGCAAGTTCCCAAGCACCAAGTTTATTAGATTTTGGGATAATCTTACCAAACTCACCTTCTTCCATCAGGTATGGTTTAGATTCTCCGGTTAATACCCAGGATAATGAAACATAGCCACCATTAAAACTAGCATCTTTAAGATCTTTTTCTCTTTTCATCATCGCCATCATGTATTCACCCTGAAGATGAATATTCTTTAAACGGAAAGCTCCCTCTCCTCCAAAAACATTTTCGTTATCTATACCAGTCACTACATCCAGATCTATTATTTCGGTGTCACCCATTTTACATTCGGGTTCAAATTTCCAGTCTTCTTCCTGTCCTTTTGAATCTATGGTTGTATGACTGAAAGCTGCACCACCAATATGAAGAGTCATATCATCTTTATTAATTGGAGCCAGGGCAATTCTTCCGCCAAAACCTAATGCTTCATCAACTCTACTGGACTCTTTGATATTGAATTCCTGACCATAAACAGCTAAAGAAATATGATACATCGACCCCCATCTGGTATAACCAACTCCGCATCGTCTACCGACAGCAAAGAGATTCGGGTAGGCTCTTTCCATGAAAGTTAACAATCTTGAACTGGTAAGTTCTTCAATGCTGAACGGCACTTTGAACTGGCCAAATTTTAAGAAACTATTTTCCAATCCATCATAACGAAGCCACATATCCTTAGTATCTACTACATTGTCTGCAAAATCAAAATCCAGCTCTGCACTCCAATCTTCCCACAATTTTGTTTTCACTCCAAATCGTGCTCTTCGTAACATTGTACCATTACGAAAGTCATTGTCATTGCCCATGAATTGCGCATAATCCATGTAAATCCTTACATCCAAACGAGTTTCAAATTGACCGTCATCAGATTTCCATTTCAACAATCCATTATCCCAGCCTGTACTACCTGGTGATGTCTCTGCAGTAAGAATACTTACTACAAAGAGTGTAACTACTAACAGAATAATTTTTTTCATCTTTTCCTCCATTTTTTAATTATTCGTCTTTCAATTTTTGATACATCTTTTTATTATAAATTTTATTTTGTAAAATTGGCCAGGCAAAAGAAACAAGCGCCAAAACTAAAAGTATTAAACTTACAGGACGTGTGAAGAAAATGGTGTAATCTCCCATCATTACAGCTCTACGAAAATTAGTTTCTGCTATGTTACCTAAAACTATACCTAATACTATCGGTGCTACGGGGTAATTATATCTTCTCAAGATCCAACCAAAAATTCCAAAACCCAAGCAGGCAGCGATATCGAAGAAAGAATAACGCACTGCAAAACTACCAATTATCGATACAGCAAAGATCATAGGATAGAGGATTTTCTTGGGAACAGCGGTAACCCTTACCCATAATCTGCTACCAAATAATCCAAGAACCAATAAAACTATATTTGCAATTAGTAAACTTGCGAATAATCCGTAGATAATTTCCGGATTATTCTTAAAAAGTTGCGGTCCCGGAGTAAGATCATGAATCATCAAAGCACCAATGAGCACTGCTGTAGAAGCACTTCCTGGAATTCCAAGAGTTAGAAGTGGAACCAATGCACCACCTACGGAACTACTATTTGCAGCTTCAGCAGCAGCAACTCCTTCCAGGCTTCCATGTCCAAATTTCTCAGGTTCTTTACTTGTTCTTTTGGCTACATCATAAGAGATAAATGATGCAATTGTAGCTCCAGCACCGGGGAAAATTCCAATCAGAGTTCCCATTATTGACGATCTAACAATTGTTAATTTCAATTTCCAGTAATCAAGGATTGTTGGCCATTGTGTTTTCTCTAATTCAATTTTCTTACTCTTAAAATTTTGTTCGTCGATCTGCTTAAATACTTCGCTAAGAGCAAAAAGTCCGATCAAAGCCGGAATTAAAGAAAATCCGTCGTAAAGATGAACCGAACCGAAAGTGAATCTGCTGACGCCTGAAATGGGATCAATTCCGACAGTGTTAATTAGCAGGCCAAACATCGCAGCAATGAATGCTTTCACCCAATTTTTTCCACCGAGAGTTGCAACAGTTGTAAGCCCAAAAATTGCTAAAGCAAAATACTCAGCTGGATGGAATTTAACTGCTACTTTAGCCAATTGCACACTAAATAAAATTAATATTATGGTCCCAATAAAACCACCAATTGTAGATGAAACCAAAGAAACTCCCAATCCCATTCCGGGTTTATTTTGTTTAGTTAGTGGATAGCCATCAAATGATGTGACTACTGCCGATGGTGTTCCCGGAGCATTGATCGTTACTGCGGTTATCGAACCACCATAATTAGCAGCGATATAGATAGAAACAAGAAGTATTAATGCTAAAGTTGGTGACATCGCATACGTGAAAGGTACGAGTAATGCAACTCCCATCGAAGGAGATAAGCCCGGCATTGCACCGACTAAAATTCCCATTACTACACCTAAGACAATAAATAATATTGGTTGCCATCCTAATACAAAACCAAATCCCTGAGCCATATTTGTTAATATTTCCATATCTATCCTCAAAATA
>Ga0233441_1000757_pt1 | contig 33739 bp, 15 predicted proteins | sample SI_123_September_4_FD_182781 | JGI IMG/M metagenome (GOLD analysis project Ga0233441, IMG submission 182781) | Seawater microbial communities from Saanich Inlet, British Columbia, Canada - SI_123_September2016_135_MG | ecosystem: Environmental > Aquatic > Marine > Inlet | place: Canada: British...
CACTTACGAGGTAGAAAAAGATTACCTAATCAAATGGGTAAGGAAAGTAATCAAAGAAAAAGAATGTAAAGAAATAGAAGCGAACATAGATAGTGTTGGGGAAATACTTTGCCACCCAAAAATAATGGAAATAATAAATGAAATAAAAGAACTTCCAGAAGTAACGTTCTTATCTCTCCAAACAAATGGGTTAACTTTAACAAAAGAAAAAATAGACAAGATAAAAAATTCTGTAGATAGAATAAACCTTTCAATACATACACTGGATAAAAAACAAGCTAAAGAGTTGGCGGGCAGTGATATTTATGACATTGAAAAAATAAAAGAAATAGCAAAATACGCAGTAAAACAAGGAATAGAAGTTCTACTGGCTCCAGTTTGGCTTCCAAAAATAAATGACGAACAAATTCCAAAACTAATTGATTTTGCAAAAGAAATCAAAGCAAAAATAGGAATTCAGAAATATGAAGTATATAAGTATTCAAGAAAGATGAAAGGAGCAAAAGCAACAAATTATTGGAAATTCTATGATAAACTAAAAAAGTTAGAGAAAGAAAAAGAAATAAAATTAATACTAAAAAAAGAAGACATGAATATTAAAAAAATAAAAAGAATTCAAACAACACTAGACATAGGAGAAACACTAAACGCAGAGATAAAATTACCAGGTTGGCTACCAAATCAAATGATTGCAGCAACAAAAGATAGGTGCATAACTGTAAATGATTGTAACGAAAAAGAAGAAACATTTCTAAAAATAAAAATAACTGACAACAAAAATAACATATATTTAGCAAAGAAAGCCTAAAATCAATAACTTTTTAAATAGTTCAAATTAACTAAATATTAAAGCATTGGAGGTGCAAAACAAATGTTAGTAGTAAAATCTAAAATAAAAGAACACGCTGATGGTCTAAATGTTGCTGGTGACTTCGCAAATGCACTAGACAAAGAAGTTGAAGTAATGGTTCAAAAAGCTTGTGCAAGAGCAAAAGCAAACGGAAGAAAAACTTTGCAAGCTAGAGATCTTTAATTCTTTTTTTCTTTTTTTATTTTAAAATAGTTAAATATATATAGTTATACCTCTTGATGCAAAAAAAGGAGGTGGAAAATGAAAACTAAAACTGTAATTATTATATTATTAGTAATAGTGATACTCTTGGCAATCTTTTATGGGGTAAAAGAAAACGTACAAAATTCTCCCCCAAGATTTAAAGATGGAGGTGGTTCATGCGGAGGTGCATGCGATGGAGAAAGCGATTGTAATCAACAAGCTGGATGTGCTTGCGCAGAAGGAGAATGTAAAAAACTCTGGATATAATTTTTAAATTTTTTAACTAAAATGAGTAGTAAAAGAAAAGGAACTTTATACGAAAGAGAATTATTTCACATGTTTTGGAACAGTAGTTGGGCGGCAGTAAGATCTGCAGGATCGGGGTCAACACCACTACCTGCTCCAGATATCTTAGCTGGAAATAAAGAAAAATTATTAGCTATAGAATGTAAAGCAATAAAATCAAAATCTAAACATTTCAAAAAAGAAGAAGTCCAACAATTAAAAACTTTCTCAGAAACAATAAACGCAAATCCAATAATAGCCATGAGATTTGATAACATTGGTTGGTTCTTTCTAGATGTAAATAACTTAAAAGAAAACAAAAATGGAAACTACACTATATCCTTAAATCACTGTCAAAAAGAAGGAATCAAGTTTGCCGAACTAATTGGTGATTACAAACAGTCAAAACTATAAGTTTAAAAGTTCAAATCAGCTCCCCCAAGAAAGTGAGGTTGATTTTAATACTAGCAATTTTGTTAATAATTCCAAATTCTTTAGCAATCTTACAAATTACTGAAATCATGTACAATCCAGAGGGTAGCGATAATAATCACGAATATATTGAATTAGAAACAAACATAAACTTAACTGGATTTATAATTCAAGATTCTTCCTCAGAAGATGTCCTAGAATTATTAAAATACATACCATCAAATTACTCCCTAATTGTAGAAGAAGGATTTAATCATTCAAAAATAAACGCAACAATTTATTCTATTGGAGCAACAATTGGAAACGGCCTAAATAATGACGGAGATATTATAATAATTAAAAATAATACAGATATTTTTGATGTAATTCATTATTATCCTTCTTGGGGAGGAGAAAATAACGGAAATTCATTATGTATACTTAATGAACAATGGGAAGAATGTCTTCCGTCCCCAGGTTATGAAAACTCAGAATATCAACAAGTATACAACATAAAAATAAACGAACTTTTACCAAATCCGCAAGGTTATGATAACGCAGATATGCCTGGCGGAGAATGGATTGAATTAATAAATTTTGGGAACGAAATAAACATAGAAAACTGTTATTTAAAAGATTTAGCAGGAAGAACAATAGATATAACTACAACCCACACATATAACACGACAATAAAGAACCACTTGGTTGTTTATCTAAATGGCAAATATAACGGATATATGAATAATGAAGGGCTGGAAAAAATAAGTCTATTTACTCCAGAAGGAATTTTAATAGATGAAATGTCTTACGATTCTTCAACAGAAGGGCTATCTTGGTCTAAAATAAACGAAAAATGGATTCAAACTGTTCCATCACCAAACAAAGAAAATCCAGAAAACAAAACACATTTAGAGTCAAGTATAAAAATAGAAAAAGTTTATTTGGGAACTGACTATAAAGCAAAATTTGGAGACAACTTAAGAGTAAAATTAGAAATATATAAAGGAAATACAACAAAAAATTCAATTTCTATATGGATAGAAAAAAATGAAGAATCCATCAGCAAAAGAACAAGATTCAATATAGAAAAAAAATATGAAGACACAGCAATAACGGTTCCAATTCAAATATTTCCTAACTGCAACGAAAAACTTGAAGATGGCAGATATCATATAAAAGTAGAAGGATTAGATAAAACAGATAGTCATGAAATAAAAATAGAAGGAATCACAAAAAATTTATGTGAAGAAATAAAATACTCTTCAGAAAAGATTTACAAAGAATCATGTTCCGAAAATAATATAAACCCTTCAAATTCCACTATAGATGAAATTATTTATGAATCAACAAATAAAAAAACAGATAGGTTTGCAGTATATCTTCTCTGTTTAACATTGGTTTTCATAATAATCCAAATAACTACAGAAAAATGGAAAAAATAAAAATAAATACAATTATAGAAATAGCAGGCGCACCAGAAGAACACGTAAAAGAAACCATAGATAAAATGATGGGCATTCTTAAAAAAAACGAAAAAATAGAGATAATCAAACAAGAAGTGGCTCCACCAAAGAAAAATGAAGTGGCACATCCTAACGATCCTAAACAAAAAGTAGACGTTTTCTCGTCATTTGCAGAATTAGAATTAGATTTTCCAACTTTAGATGAATTAATCCAATTCTGTTTTGTATTTATGCCTTCATCAATAGAGGTAATAGAACCACAAGAAATAAAAGTAAAACAAAAAGATTTGGAAAATCCATTAAATGATTTGTTAGCCAAACTACATAACCAAGCAAGAGTTATAATGGAATATGATGCACTAAGAAAACAAATAATGGCAATGCAACAACAAAAAGCTAATTCTTCTCAAAAGGAAGATTAGATTTTTTCTTTGATTTTTTATATTTTATTAATATTAAAATCGCAAGAACTACAACAAACGCCAAGATACCAAAAAGAAGTGGTTTATTGCTGCTGGGTTCATCTGGTTCTTTCCTTTCATCAGAAATATTAATTTCCGGAAGTGAATCATTTATAGGAACTTCATCCTCAGATAAAATATTGATCATAATACTAATACTATCATAAACTTCATCATTATATTTAACTTCAAGATTTCCTTCATAAACTCCACTTTCTCCATTTTTATTTTCATTGACATAAAAATGATTGATAACTTCCTTTCCTGCCTTAAGAATTTCAACATTAGTAAACTCTAAATCAAGTATCTCAGCAAGATTTCCTGTCAATTCAAAATTTATATCATTTAAATCCTGATTAAAATCATTAAATATTTTAACAAATCCAGAATCACTTTCACCTAGCTTCAAATCTGCATCAAAACCTCTTTGGATAAAAACAAGTCCTCCCAAAATTTGGGTTTCATTAGTAATATTAATAGGTTCAGAAACATTTTCTTCTTCACGAATAACAAGGCCTTCTATGAACGCAGGAATAGAATAAGATAAATTACTATAATCCATATAAATAAAAGATTCTGATTTATTTGCAAAGTAAGAAGAAACATAAAATCTGACGGTTTTAGAATAACCAGAATTTAAAGAAAAATAATCATAATTAGTAAAAATAAAATCATCCAAAAATGATATATTAACAAAAGCAGTTTCTTCAGAAGGATTATTTAATTCTATTTCAAACCAATTATCAGTCTCTAAGTCAATATTAATCAAAGCAGGGCTTATTGTAAAAACTGGGCCTTCTAAACTAATTATATCTAAATTAAAAAACTGGTCCTCTTCTACTAAGACATTATTATTCACATAAAGAACATTTTCTATAACAAAATCATAACTTCCATTTTCTAAATCAACTGGCAAATCAAAATAAAAATAAGTATAATTCTCAAATTCGATTAAAACTGGATAAATATTAAAAGTAGATTCATTAAAGCCAATATAGAAATCATTTGATCTTATCACATCATTAAAAGATTCATCAAAAAATATTTTCCCTTGGACTGTCTCTCCAGAAAAATATGAATCTTTCTCGAATTCTAAAGATAGTGGAGCAGCAAAAGAAAAGTTACAAAATAAAATCACAAAAAAAACTAAAAATAATATTCTAAAATTCATTTTACTTTTTCAAAACATCTCTTGCTTTCTTCAGAGATTCCTCCAACTCTTTTTCTATTTTTGAATCTCTTCTATTTGCATATTCATTAGAAACTGGAGGCCTCCTTATTGGAACTCTTTGTTTAGTTTGTTTGAAAGGGAACGGGCTACTCTTTGGAGGTTGTTTTCCTCCGCTTTTTTTGCCAGAAAGTTTATCTTTAAAGTATCTCATATAAACATAATAGATTATAGCAACTCCTAACAAAACAGCCAAAACAGCAACTAACCATTTCAACCAAGAAGATTTTTCTTCACACTTATTAGAAGCTTTATTACATCTTTCTCCCTCTCCACAATCCTCATCATCTATACACTCTTTATAATCATCATCGTCGTCATCATCGTCGTCATCATAGTCATAGTCATCATCATCACTACAATACTCTAAACAATCCATACGACAACTATCACAACTTTCTCCACCTAACCTATCACAAAAACCATCCCCACAAGGGTCTGCATCTGGATCTTGTGGATTTCCAGTTTCATTAGTTTCACTTGCTAAAACACATTCACATGAATCAGTACATATTTCTCCACCAGTAATATTACAATGGCTATCATATTCACAATCTTCTTCATCATCCATATAACCATCGCCACAATAATTTCCATCTCCATCACCAATGTAAGGGACATAATCCTTTCCATAAAGAACATAAAGAATAAACGCAGTATCTCTTATATTACCATTCCAACTGCCGTCCTCCATTTGTTTAGTGGCCAACCATTTTGAAGCATCTCTTATATTTGCACTATTTGAACTAGCTTTTTGTTTCAATGCTAAAATTGCCAGGGCGGTATATTCTTCTTCACCAGCACTTTCTTCATCAACACCCCAACTTCCGTCTGGCCATTGGGCTCCTTTCAACCAAATAGAATATGGACCAGTATCTGAAGAATCTAATAACATATATAAAAAGGAATTTCTAGCAATATTTTGAGAACACTTAAATTTTAAATAAGGATTAACATAAGTTTCCTCTCCTAATTTATCTAACACCCATGCAGCATACCCACTATATTCACAACTACAACTTCCTTGATCAGTTAAAAAACATCCATTTTCCAAATCCATATTTTTACCTTGATCAAATAAATAATATTCATCACTAGACTGGAAAATCAACGAAGGCGAATAAGTTCCACCAAGTTCACAAGAAATTTCAATATCTTCATTAATTCCAACTAAACTTATACATCTCTCAAAATCAATCCAATTAGATTCTTCACAAAGAGTAGTCGTAAGCTTTCCTTCAAGTATACTAAAATCATGAGTAATCCCTGTTTGATCATGATTAAGCGTACATTCTCCATCATGTGCAGTATCAACTTGTATTAACCAGTTTCCACCAGTAAAGGCCATAACATATTGGGTTTTTAACCATTCTGTCTCATCTTCCATATCTTCTCCAACATTATTCAACGCTAAAGTAGCCAAAGAAGTATCCTTAATATTACCCCAATTGCTTCCACCATACTCTAAATCTCTTAATTTATCAATTCCATCAGAAAGATTATAATCTCCACTTCCCAACGCTAAAATAGATAGTGCTATCTCATCAACATTTTCATTCCATGAACTAGAATTCATTTGCTCATACAACCATTCATAAGCTTGAGTCTTATTTATTTCAGGACTAGTTTCTGCATTAGCAAAGCTTGCTAAGAGAATTACAAAGAATACTAACAAAAACAGACAACTACCTCTTTTTTTCATGTAGAAGAAATAAGGGGAAATTATTTAAAAAAGTTTCTATGAAGATAATTATGCAAATATCAAAAATAAAAGATAAAAAGTACCTAGCAAAGGGGAAAAGAGGAGTTATTTACACTGGAATATTAAAAGGAGAAAAAGTTTCAATTAAAAAAAAGAATCCAGATTCGGAAGCAATTGATAGAATAAAAAACGAAGCAAAGTTTCTAAAGATATTAAATAAGTATGATATTGGTCCAAAAGTAATAGAAAGTGGAAAAGATTATATAATTTACATCTATGTCGAAGGAGATTTTTTACCAGAATTTCTTAAGAAAGAGAAAAGCGAATTAAAAAAGAAAAAAATTTTGATTAGTATACTAAAAAAAGCAAGAATTCTAGATAAATTAAAAATAAACAAATTAGAATTTACTAGGCCTTTAAAACATATTTTTGTAAAGTATCCAAAAGTAAAAATGATTGATTTTGAACGTTCTTATTATACAAAAAATCCAAAAAATGTAACTCAGTTTTGCCAATTCTTAATAAGAGGAAAATATATAAAAAATAATCTAAAAGTATTCAAAAATTATAAAGAAAATCAAACAGAGAAAAACTTTAAAGAAATTCTAAAATTAATAAAATAAAAAAGAAAAAAATTAAAGGTAGAATGAAAAAGTAAACTCCTCATTCTCAAGGTACAAATCTGGTTCATGGATAACCATGTAATCTCCTACTTGGATTTCTTCTTCACATTCCCCATAGTAGCCTCCTTCTCCACAATCATATTCTCCTTCCATATTCCAGATGAATAACTCATCACCTTCAGCTGTTTCTGGGTAGTATCCAAAGTAATCAAATGCGCTCACGTCACATTTACCAGTTGGCATCCATCTCAAAAGAACTAAATGGCCACTCATCAAGTCTTCACTTCCAATATTAATTTGTCCTTCAAAAGGATTATACCATACCTGAGCCGATTCTCCATTTCCTGTGGCAGGAATAATTTCAAAATTCATGCCAGCATATTCTTGGAGTATTCCATTAGAGTCTTCATAATAGATTGGTCCCCACAGTCCCCTTACTTCAGTAGGAGTTACTACTACAACTTTACCGGTCTCAACAGATCCAACCTCAAATCCTTTATCCTGACTTTCCCATCCAATTGCGGTAAACATCAACACATCCCTCTCTATACTATTGCCCTGGCCGTCATAAATTTCATAGTCTTCAATTATCTCAACCCTGTAAGGATATTCTGTTAGTTGCTGGGGATTGTCACCTCCTGCAGCCTTCAATAATACTCTTCTGTCCTGCACATCTTCAGCATATAGTATATCTTCCACATAAACAAATACAGAATCTAGGAAAAATCCTATCTCTTCCTCTTGCATAAACTCATGGTTGCCATTGTCAATCCAAATCTCTACTCTATCTTCAAAGATGGTCCCCACATTAAGTAAATGTGACCCCATATAAACTGTTTCCTCTTCTCTTAAAGAATAAGAATTTACACAACCATAATCTCCTTCATTTGCTGCAATAACCAGTATCGTTGCAGAGTTCTCTGGTTCGTCAGGATTATATCCTACAGCGTAAACATTAACAAATACGTTTTGAACAAATATTGATTCATACTTATTCATTAGTTCTGTGTTTCCATTAATGTTCAAAAGGACCATATCATCAAAGATTCCATCAACATATACTGTATTAGATCCAATATAAACTGTTTCTCCTTCCCTTAATGAATAAGAACTTACACAGTCATAATCAGCGCCACATACGGGGTCATAAACACACTTCTCAATACAGCCCTGCGGAACATCCCCCAAGCTATATTGGGGATTTTCTGGACTTAAAGGAATTTCATTATTATCATATCTAGAAGGCCTTACATCAGAAAAAATATCTCCTGTACAAGCTCTTTCATATCTCATATCATCCTCTCCACAATCTCCGCCCCCACACATATCCTCTGCCCACGGAGTGCAATCACCACAGTCTCCAGACAGTTTTGGGTCTTGGATACCACAACTAGAAGCAAACAAAACTCCAACTAAGAACAATGCTATAAAAATAATTTTTTTCATTATTATATCACCTCGATGTTTATTAATAAAACTAAGATACTTTCATATATATATATGTTACGATTTAATCTTATAACATTCCCCTTTCAAAGGACATTTAGTACATTTATTTCTATTTTTAACAAAGTTAGGTAATTTTCCCTTTAGACACTTATCTATACTATCCAGAATAGTGGATAAATAATCTTCAACAAATTCATTATTCTTAATTAATCTTTTTTCCCCAGAGCCCAAATAATTAACAAATCCATGTTTAACTTTTTTTCCGAAATTTCCTTCAGCAAGAACCATATAACTTTCTACCTGGAGTCTATCGCCAGGCCAAACTCCCTCATTTGGGCCTTTACTATTTTTCAACTCAACTGGAACGATATGTTCTGGATAAATTTCAATCCTATCCACGACTCCCTTTAACATATTATTTTCCAATCTAACCTCGCTAAGATGTTTAGGAAATAATTCCTTCCATAGTTCATCAGAATAAATTTTTCTCCTAATCATAAAGTTGAAAAGGTTATCAGCTCTAAAGTTAACTTCTTTAAGTATAAACGGCCAAATTTCATGAAAAAAGTTAGCAACACTATAATTAATTTTTGATAAACTCTCTTCTCCTTCTTCAATAACTGCATTGGCAATTTCATAATACTTTCTTCTAAAAATCATCTGGATTTCATCTAATTTTTTAAAACTCTTTATGGACTTAACTACCTCTTCATCAACAGCATTAATTTTATCAAATATTCTATACTTCAAATCTAATTTAAGAGGATATTTTTCATCAGAAGATCCAATCTCCATAGCTTGTTCTAAATAAAGCTTCCTTTTACAATACAAATATGTAGAGATCCAATTAATGGGCATAGGCCTCATACTAATAAGGGGAGTGGTTAAAAACTTATAAATTATTCCAAAACATAAATTTCTCTCTCAATAATACTTTTTTTCTCTTTATATTTAATTGGAAGTTTAACGTCACCAATTTTTGCCATTTTAAATCCAGCTTTTTTCAAAAAAGAATTTACATTTAATTCATATTTTTGTCTATTTGATGCTTTAAGGATTGGCATAACTATAGCCACCTTGCCATTTTTCTTCAATATCTTTTTCAAATTAATAAAGAAAGGTTCATACAATTTATTTAATTCTTTAACAACTTTAACAACTTCTTCTTTTTTAGGGTAACTTTTGAAATACGGGCCCAAATAAGGCTCACTAGCAACACAATCAATTGAATTTTCTTTAAAGTATTTATTAACCTTTGAAGAGTCCCCTAAAACAATATTAAATTTTTTCTTAGAAATAAAATTTAAATTCTCCACCGCTTTTTTTCTAATGCTTCCATCAATTTCAACACCGTTACAATTCATTCCTTGTAAAAGTCCTTCCTCAAGCAAAATCCCCATGCCACAAAAAGGATCCAATAGTTTTTTTCCGTTTTTTCCACAAGCCAGATTAATTAAAATTTTGGCCAGCCTAATTGACATATTTCTTTTAAAATCATTGTGAGGCCTTTCATTATCTCTCTTCTTATATTTCTTAGGATTAGACACTAAAAAAGTTCTTCCAATATATTTATCACAAACAACAAACTCCAAAACATCTTTCAACTCTCTTGGTGTAAAATGTGTTTCCCTGGGTCTTTTCCTAGTTGCTTTTATTTTTTGAAATTTAAACCATTTAGCTAAATAATCTTCAAACTTTTCAAAAATCCTATCATTTTCATAAACACTAATAGCATAATTAACTTTATTTTTAGTTCCTAAATAAAAATCAATATCTTTAATTTCATTCTCAAGAATAACTTCAGCTATCTTAATTGTACCTCCAAGTTTAGAGATATCAACATTAAACTTTTCAATAGAAAAAACAGCAATATTTTTTTTATAATAATTTAGTTCATGCTTAATATCAAAATTACTAAAATAACTAATCAATTCAGCATAAGATAGTTCCGGATCTCTTCCAAGAACAAATATATATTTTTTCATAAATCTAACGTTTAAAATGCCTTCATTAATGTTTCCATTACTCCAATAAAACCGGTCAATCTACTAACCTGGTTTATATTTAGAGCTTCTATGTCTGGTTTTCTAGTCTGTTCATCTTCATAGGTCATTTCTGGTATGTCTGAAAAATATTTTCTTACGCGGATATCATCAATATAAACATCTCTAAGCCCATCTTCCTTTGTATTCGCTACAATATAAGAAGCACTAACAGAAGGATTAATTAATTCCAAATCATTTATTTCATAGTCATCAACATACAAGTCATAAGAAGTTTCAGAATTTTGAAAAATTCCAATATCGACCCATTCATATAAAGGATATGTTGCTCCTGTTTCTTCCCATCCGCCAGAAGTTTTAACAACTATCTCTCTTTCGCTACCGTCCATACTAAATTTTAGTATTGCTCCATCTTCCATGTTCCAGTCTAAAGTAGAAAATGTAGCCTCACTGGGATCAATAAAGTAGGTAGAAAAATCTATTCTAGTGGTTCCAGGAAACAATTTTAATCTATCAGAAACATGCCCGCCATCCAAGTAAGATACTAACCAACTAAACATTCCAGAATTAGAATTACCAGAAATAATTTCTTCTTGAAAAGTTTCAAAAAGCCTATTAGAATCTTTAGTACTACTACAAACACTTTTTTGATTACTTGTAGCATATTCTATGACTGCACCACTTTTTGAACCAGCAACGTGACAAGCATCATTACATCCAAAGTAATACATACCTATTTTTTCTGATCCCAAATCATCTTTTATTATTACAGGATCCTCTAATCTTCTATCATTGTATTCCTCAGAGCCAGATAAAATAGGATTCATTTCATACCTTTCCCAGTTTATCAAATCAGTACTATATGCAAATGCCAAAAATAGTTGCCATTGTGAATTGGCCGCATTATACCCCATTAAATATTTCCCTGGAGAGATTTCAACTAATTTAGGATTGGCAGTATGAGTATCTTCCCAAGTTTCATTAACTGGCAATAAAACAGAGTATCCTTCATTCATAGGGGACCATTCAAACCCATCTTCAGATTCAGCCAAATAAATGGCATACTGGTAAGGCTGTTGGATTATTGGATCTATCCCTTCTAAACCCATAACAAACCTACCATCAGAAAGTTTAATCATATAAGGAATACTAATAGATATCAGAGTATTATCAAGGGGACCATAAAAATCATCTTCAGTAAGAACTGGATTTTCAGCATATTTTTCCCAATTTATCCCATCATGGGAAGTAGCAATACCCATACCATAATAATTATGCATATTTTTTCCAACATAGGTCATAATATAATTTCCATCATTCAATTTTATAACATTTCCAGTGGCAACAGTCTTACTATCCCACTCTCCATAAGCTCCATGATCTAAAACTAATTCACTCTCTCTTCTCCAATCCGTTCTACTAAGTCCATTAGATTCTATTCTAAATATTCTTGCTTCTGGTGCCTCATAGCTAAATGCCATATAATATCCAATATAACGTCCATTTTCAATAACCATATAACCATTTTCATCAATCATTGGAGCAAATCCCCTTATACTTTTATCATCCAATCCCTGCTGAGATGGCTCAATAATTGGATTATTTTCATAAGTTTCCCAGATTGCCAATGAAGGAGAATTAAAAATTTTTGGGCACCTGTTATTTCCTTCTAAATCATCAAAATAAATAAAGGTTTTATCTCCATCACTATTTGAATGGGCATTTTCTTTTCCATAATACATATAAATTCTATTATCGGTTTGTTCAACTAACCTATCGACCTCTACCCAAATTATAGATTCTCCCGATATGTCACATTCTTCAATCCAATAATCCAAAATTTCTCCGCCCCGGTTTATAAATCTTAAATCTGAACAATCTTCATTTATTTTTCCAGTTTGGTATTCATTTTGAAAATTCTTAACTATTTTAATTTGATAATTAGTTTCATCAAACGAAGAATCTATTACAACAGGAACTCGATATTTCCAATTATCTAGCCAAGCATTAACAGGACTTACAAAAAAAATTAAAATAACAACTAAAACAAAAATTTTAAAAATAAATTTTATCATAAAAATGGAAGGTTTGATTTTATTTATAAACATTTCCCTATCGTTTTTTTCTTTTTCTAAAATAAATAAACCACCCAATATTAATAATTATTAAAACAATTATAACTATCTTACTTGTATCCATTCCGGGGCCATTAGCTACAACTGCTCCAGTTCCAAAAAAATCAAATTTAATAGAGTTTAAACTAATAACAGTTTTGACAATCTTTTCTATTTTTTTTCCTTCATAATTCAGGATTATCTTAAAATTATATTCTCCTTCCTCAACTCCGGCGGAATCCCAAAAAGCAGTTAACTCCATTACAGACAAGGGAGGGATATTTTCAGAGGCGCTTTTAAATCTATCAATTTCTTCACTTAAATCAAGAATTATTAATTCAACAAAGGCATCATTTATTTCTTCAGACCAGCGATTATCAACCAAAATATTAAATTTAGCAATTTCACCAAGTCTAAAATTTTTGACAGTTATATCTATAACTTCTAAATTTTTCTCTCCAACTTCAAATATTAATTCAGCATAGCTTACTTTCCCATCATAGGTCAAGGTAAGTTCAGCATAATATCTACCAAGTTCTATTGGACCATTCCAAGTAGCTTGAAATTCTTTCTTATCTTGAGAACCTATAGAATCTAATTTGGTATTTATTGTAAATACTTTATCATCAGTCAAACTTTGTATATTTATTATTCCCTTAGCATTAACTATTTTCTGATTTCCAAAATTACTAGCTATAATTCTAAAATCAATTTGATCGGTTCTTCCAGTTTCTATGATACTCAAATCTGAAACAACATACTTTCCAGGATAAGGAACTTTTATTTTAAATTGGTGTACAACTGAAACAGTTGCACCAACCAAAGTATCTAATGTATCATAATCCTTTGGGATTTCCCTTACAACTATCTTTATATCATGGTCCCCAGGAATATCAAATTTATCTGGCAAGCTATAAGAATATCTAATAGTTTTTGATTCCTCTCCTTCTGAAAATTCTAATTTATAATTTTTGAGATTGACTAAATTGGCATCTTTTCCCTCCAAATATATAACAACTTTCATCTCTTTATTTTCAGTATTGACTATTTTCAATTCTATTTCGTCTTCTAATCCCGGTTCAAAATCAACAATTTTTCTTGCTGGAGAAATTCCCAAGGCATTCACTTCACTGATAAAAATAAGAATAATTAAGAAAAACATACCGATTCCCATTTTTTTTATTAATTTCATTCTGTTAAACTACTTTCAAATAATACATATGAAGTTTTATTTCCTGGGGGTTCATCAAATGGAAGTTCCACAAGCATCTCACATTGTGCAGTATCATTAGTGTCTTGATATTTCAATGAATCTATAGCAATAACTTGAGCAGTAGCCATATTTGTCCAAGTAATAAAAGAGGTCAACCAATCAAATGCCGTTTCTTCACTACTATTATCAATTCTAAACTGATAATAAGAAGTGTCCATTGCAACCGCATCAAACAATGAAGTAGCATTAATACTTATATTAATTAAGGCATTTCCATCATTTTGAATCACAATCGGAGTAGGACTTTCATCTGTTGTATTATCACTATCTCCCGTATATAACCTGCCAAAATTCGGAGATTCATTAATCAAACTAACTGCTAAAAATGATTGAACTGTAAAATTATATGGATCACTCCAAACTCCCAAGTCATATGAATCATTTCCACGAACCCTCCACCAATAAGTTATATCTAAGTTTAAATCATTAAGTATAGTATACTCATTGGTTGCAGTAGAAACGTTTATTATAACGGGTTCTGCAAACTCATCATCATCATCTAATTCTAACATATAGGTTACACTATCTCCATCTGCATCATTAGAAATACTCCAATTTGAAGTTTCTGTCCTATCTATTGTTATATTTAGATTTGCTGGACTATCCAAAATAACCTTCTCTGGAGGTTTATTCAAAATAAGTAAGGGATTTGATATAGTCGTTGGTCCATCATCATCTAAATCATTTGGAGTTATAGCAACAGACCAGTTATTTATTTTCACCGTATCGTTAGACAAAATTCTCATAGGGGCATGATTAGCTAACCCTGCTTGATAATTAGATAAAATTTGTTCAGTTGAAAGAGATTCATTATATATCCTCAATTCATCAAGAGTTCCATTAAATGATCTTGCAGCATACTGCATATCTTGCCCAACCCATACATCAATACTTGAGTCTCTTATGTTTCCAGTATATTTTTCGCCTTCAAATCTCACTCCATCCACATATATAGAAACGTTTTGTCTATCATAGACTCCAACAACATGGTGCCATTCATTCAAAGAAACCCCGCCAGTAGTATTTGCAGAGTAAGGTTGATCTGCTGCAGCAGAACCCAAGATTCTAAATTGTATGTCTCCATTTGTCCAAGCTCTAAGTAAAAAAGAATTTCTATGGCCAACTGATGCTTCTGTACCTCCTGCGCCCTTTACAACAATCCCTTGATAATCATTATCCCAAGATTTATTTATCCAAATTTCAACAGTTATTTCTTTAGTAATATTCAAACTATCAGAGTGGCTAAAATTAATATAGGGTTTTGAATTCTCGGCTGGCCTAAAGAGATATGCCCCCCCCTTTATTCCTTCATTTACCCATGAAGGATAAACTAATTCTTCAGGTAAAGCTTCCCACTGTCTAAGTGTACCATTATTTCCAAAAGTAGAATAATCTTTTATTGCTCCAAAAGCAAGAGAGGATATATTTGAATCAAAAGGAGAGTTCAAAACGGCAGTAGAATTCCCATTCAATCTCCAATCAGTTATATTATAAATTCCATCTGCATCCTTATCAGTTCCAGTATCAAAATAAACAGTCAAGTTTTCATCAGTATAATTAGTATTACTACTTGAAGTTGTATTTAACAAAATATTAGTATATGCTGGAGGAGGAATATTCAAAATAGTTATATTACTAGAATTGCCCCATCCACCAAAAACTGCACCATCATTCAACCTAATACTACAATTCCAAACGTCCCACTTCGTTGTATTTGAACTATTCAAAGTCGCATTAAATAAAGTACCACTTGCATAAGAATCATTGTAGTCCTGGCTTAACCACAAAACAGAATTATTATACCATTTTACACTTACATTTAATTTATTTGACTCAGGATCTGTTATTATAGCAGAACAATTTAAATTTTGAGTTGTGTAATTTGTATCTCCTCCAATTGCTGTAATATTAACAATCGGGGTATTTGGAGCCGAATTGCCAGTAATAGTCGTAAAATTATATGTCCCAGTTTCATTACAATTCTCATCATAATCACACATAGTTATATTATAGTGATATATTGTTCCCTCAGATAATTCAGATAAATTAATAGAGTGAGATAATCCTAAACTTGCATTTCCATATGTTGTCCCTAATGAAACAGTATTCCCATAATTAATGGATGCATTTGCAGATTCTTGACTAGTCCAATTTATCACTACAGTTGTATATGAAGAAATATTTGTTCTATTTAACACCCAAGGAATTTCCTCTTCTGCTGAGAAAATTGAATCAGTTTCCAATGTAAAATTCTTTTGAAATTCTGTAAAATTATATCTGTTTGAAATGGTGTCTTCCCAAGCGATATTTTGATTTGAATTGTTTAGGATTATTATATTATCCCATGAAGAGAAATTAGTATTAGAAAAATTAGTTCCATTCTCTGTAAATACATAAAGGTAACTGTGGTTATGTATGTAAAATCTATTATTATATACTTGGAAGTTAGTTACATTTCTTGGATTAGAATATTTTGCATTTTTTGCCACTATTGCAATAGGGCTATCCACTCCATTATAGTTTGGACAAAGAAATGTATTATTATAAACAGAAACATTATGTCCGGCTCTTGTTACAAACCCTTCAAAGTTCGTTTGATTCTCCATAGTGTTATTGTATGCTCTGTAAAGTGTTTCATGTTTTGAAAGGATTCCATATCCGCCCCCAATCACCGTATTATATCTTACCGTTGTGTTAAATGTTTTACTTGTAAATAGTGGATGTCTATTTGTTGGTACCTGGGCCATTCTTATTGTATTGTTTTCTATTAATGTATCATTCATCTCTCCTTCGAAGTTTGGGACTGTGTCCTCTCCAACATAAATAGAATATCCTCCAGGAATAGATAAAGCAGAAGTATTATGATCTATTAAATTATTTCTTATTGTCATATTTTTATTTAGTCCATTTCCATTTCCCCTTATACCAATTCCAACTCCATCATTAATATAAAAAGAATTATTTTCAAATAAACTGTTAGATACATTCAAAACACTAATTGCATAGCCATTACTTACTCCGCTACTTAAATTTAAGAATATCGAAGCATTCCCCCATTTATTTCCTATAATTTTTAATCCATTGTTATTGTTTGCTGAGGTGTAAATTGAAACCCACGCTAAAGAGAAATTCCCATACCAAAAAGTATTATTTTGAATCAATAAGTTTTGTGAATTATTAAACTTTATTGCATAATTATGTAAATAGTTATTAGGATTTCCAAATTGATTATCTTTAATTTGCCAATTAGCCCCAATGTTGTGTATCTCTATACAAGCCTGACTTGAGTTTTCAAAATAATTTCCTTGTATTAATGTATTATTTGGTGAAGGGCCAAAATATTTTATGTTTGTGCTCGATAATTTGTATGTAAAGTTGTTATTTTTTATTGTAACATTTGAAGAATCAAGCCCTAAGATTCCAGTTACTGTATTGTTGAAAATATTGCCTTCGATATGCCAATTATGTCTAGGTCCTGAAGAACCCCCATAATCATACATAGCAATCCCATACGAAGTTGAATTAACAAATGTATTATTATAAAGTCTTATGGTTCCTGTTCCTTGATCTGCCCAAAGTCCACTTTCCGTATTATTTCCATCTATCACAAATCCTTTGAATGTTACATTATTTGCTCCAGTATTGAATCTAACTACAATTGAGGCATCACTTTTATTGGCCTGTATAATCGCCTGCGATTTGTTAAAAGATACAAATGTTCTATTTTGCACATTCTTATCTACAATCAATAATTCGCTACTAACATAAGATTGTTCTCTATACAATCCATCGCCAACATAGATTATCGCATTTGCCCCGGCTGTATTTTCCGCATAGTTTATCGTATTCCATGCATCTTTCCAAGAAGTTCCTGCATTTGTATCACTTCCTTGTTTAGACACATAATAAGTATTATTAAATTCCTTAAGAGTAAACTCACTAGAATTTCCCCATTCGCTTCCAGCAAGAGTATCATTTAGTCTCATAGCACAATGCCAACTATCTCCTTCGGAAGTATTTCCAGAATCCAATGAGCCATTAAATAATGTTCCACTAGGAAAACTATTAGTAAAATTTTCTTCTGACATATAATCGTTACTTCTATACCATCTTACTGTAACATTCATTTTTTCTAAATTTGGACCAGTTATAGTGGCAGAACAATTCAAATCTACATCTAAAGAATTTGTACCATCAGTTGAATTCAATAATGGAATAGGAGTTATTGGATTATTACTTGGAACCTCCAAAACAACTAAACCATTAGATAATGTAGTTGTTCCATAATCATCCAAATCACTTGGTGTTAAAGCTACCGTCCAATTATCCACTATATTAGTCTCATTAGACACAAGAATCTGAACAGACCTATTATTAAATCCCTCAGAATAAATATTATATATTTGTTCGGGTGAAAGACTCCTATTAAATATTTTAAACTCATCAATACTCCCATTGTGGGCTTTTCCACCACTATCTCCCAAACCAATTCTCCAAGAAGAATCCGTCGCATCCCCAATATCATATTCCAAATTACTGCCCTCCTGAGTACCATTAACATACAATTGCGCATAGTTATCACTTGCATTATTATGATAAACAAAAGCAACATGCCACCAAGAAGTTGTATCTAACACAGTAGTTCCATATGTGGCATGCCATCCAGAATCATATACAGCAATACCAAATCTATCATTAGCTACAAATTCATCCATCCAAATAACAAGTTCCTCCTTAGAAGTATTTGCTAAATTAACCAAAGCATGGTCGCTATCCAAATTATCAAACTTCATCCACCCCATAATGGTTACACCCTGAGTTAAATTAAAATCCTCATAAAGTTGAATAAAGTCATTATCGTAATCAAAATCGACACCCCCATCAAAGTGATAACACCCACCAATTTTACAATCTGTACCATTTTGCCATGTTGGTTGATTTCCAGAAGTGTCATTTCCCAAAGTACCATTATTTTCATAAGTAGAAAAATCCCTTATTGTTCCATTATTTGTAGTAACTTCTTTATCAAAAGGCATATTAACTAATGCAATAGAAGTCTCATTCATTCTCCAATCAGTAATATTAAATACTTGGCTTCCCTCCTCATCCAGGTTTGTATCAAAGTATACTGTTAAATTTTCATCAGTGGAATTTGTATTCGAACTAGAATTTAAAATTATATTAGAAAAGGCTGGAGGAGGAGTATTAACAGTTCCAAGTTCAAATAAAATTGATTTGTCTTCAGTTAAATTAACTTCTTTTGATTTCCCATCATATTCAGAATGATTTACAACAATTGTATAATTAGTTTTATAACTATAGTTTCCGGCCGTTCGATTCATTAGGTGGTTAGTTAAATTCTGTCGAAGAATATTTCCTTCAGCCCCAGTAGTAAGATTTAAAACTAAATCATTTTCGCTAGTTCCTGTATTATTATAAATCTGAATAACAGAATTTGCTAAGGGACTGCTGTCAGTTACCAAATTAGTTTTAACATCTAAAAACCATTTTCTATCAAAAATGGCCATGCTATTTACCCAATTTACTGAACTAAAGGAAACATTAAGGAAAGTTAAATTTTTATCTCTCTCTCCCCCATCAGTATAAATATCATTGGTCGAACCAGAAAAATTAGAATTAATATGCAAATTATTTGAGGCATTATACCAACGCAGACCATAAGAACTAGATGTTGAAGTAACATTCCGATATGTATTATGATCATTATGGTAAGCAAGAATCCCATATGAACCAGAGGCATTAATAGTCATATTAGTGAAATGTGAATTCCTCGGTCCATAGATATAGGGTCCACTAGAGGTTGTATCAATAGTTATATTAGTTAAATTAATATTATCAGATTTATATAAATATAAAGTATAACTAGACGAAAGTGCACCATAAAAGTTTTCAATAACCGCCCCACCAGATTCATAAAGATAAATACAATAAGAACCACAATCATTAGCAGAATTGTTAATCATAGTAACATTTTCAGAACCCCGAATATAATAATCATGATCCCCAGAGCCCCCAGTATTTGATTCTACAACATTTCCAATTATTCTATTGTTAGGAGCCCCCCCAATCCCATAAAAGTATATTCCTTGGTAGTTAATTCCATCAAAATAATTATTTGTAATATTATTCCAACTTCCAGCAGGATAAAAATATATACCGGCCTCATTATCAATAAAGGTGTTATTATCTATCACATTATTGGAAAAATCACTAGTCGAAACACGAATTCCCGTAGAGGGCCATTGATTAGTATGATTTTCAAAGATATTATTTATGATAGTGTTATTATCTGTTTCTCCACCAGTAATATATATTCCATGATCTTGGGATGCATCTGTAGTATAAATCTTGTTGCCTTCGATTGTTAAATTTCCTGCATAATTCATATATACTCCCATTGCTGTATTATCAAAAACCCTATTATCCTTAAACAAACAATCTCTACCATAATATAAGAATGCACCATATGCACTTGTACTCAAATTATTATTAGTTATATTGATTTCGTGATTCCTATCGGAAGCGCCCGATGAAGGGAAATTTATACATCTACTCCCAGTTAGATTATAACAGATATTGTTATCTATTACTCCTCCGATAACACCCTTATACTCTAAACCAATGGCGGCATAATCTTTAAAGGTAGTATTTAAAACAGAAACATTATCACTATTTTGTATTTTCAACCCATAATCTTGGATGGCATCAAAAGTATTGTTTAACCATAAAACATTAGCTCCACTACCGTATGCCCCCCTATCAAATTGAGTTATATGGCAATTTTTTATTATAACATTGTTTCTACCATACGCGTTCCAAATACCAAAATCATCATCTGAACCTCCGTCTCCATCAATTGTATGGCCATCACAATCTAGAATAGTGCCGCTTGCACCAATAGATAATCCATTTGCAGCACAATCAGTAATATCATTTTCCATAACTACATTCCCAGAAATACTGTCCCCACAGCTCAAAATATCATTATAAGCATAAGCAATTTGTCCACCAAACTCAAATTTTAAATAATGCTTTGCATCTGTAAATACCTTACTACTTTCAATTCCAGTTTCATTACAATCATAATTCTCAACAAAAATAGAACTATTTTTCCATAAATAATCAACACTCTTGTTTCCACACTTCAACTCCAAAAATTGTAAATCAAAATCTCCTTCTTCAATATTCCAAGTTGTACCATTAAATGGTTCTATACTCAAATTAGCAATACCTGTAGTATTAAACAAAACCGTCCAATTTCCGCCAACATATGGATAAGATTGGACATTTAAAATTGTAATCTCTATTTCAAATTCTTTTTCACCATTCAAATCAGGAATTATCCACTCGATATAATCTATCTTCCCATTTTTATCTAGGTCTTTTGAAATGAAATCAACTCTATCTCTTGATTTTTCATTAATCTGGTAAAGGGAAACCCCTCCAGAGGGAGATTCATTAAAATAAACATATGCTAAAACATTTGAAAAGTTATTTCCAGAAACAATGATTTCTTTCCTACCCTCTCCCAAATCAATTTCTTCAGAAGTTGGACCGGGCATATAATACTCAACTACTGCCCCCTTCAATGGTCCATTAATAGTAATGATTTGTTCATTTTTCTCTTTTTCAAAAACAACAAATCCAGTAAATAAATTATTAAAAAAATTCTTAAAGAAATCACCAAAAGAAAATTCAATAGCAACATTACCTGTTATTAAATTAGTTTTTTCTATTTCTTTATCTTCTATTTCTACTATTCTTTGCTTTTCTCCAGTTTTATTTTTCTGAATCTTAGTAATAGTTATATTATTCGCTTCATTAGGGATATTAATCTTTAACTCTTCAACTTCTTTTTTTAATTCTATTTTCTTTTCCCATCTAACTGGCTGATTAATAACAACACCATAATATCTTAAAGTTACATTTTTTTCGGGTCCAAGGGCTTGGTTAACTATTGTTTGATTAAGATTAGTTACATTCAAAGAAACACCTGTAACATTTTCCAAAGTATTATTCAAATCCAAACTAGTATTACTTTCTGTTACATTTAAATCAAAAGAAATATTATCATCTATATTTGTTTCATTAGTAATATTTATTGGTTTAATAATTTCAGTTTCATTTATCTCTATACTAACATTTTCTTCTTCAGTTTCATTTATTTCTAGAACCGTTTCACTTATTTTAACTTCTTCCTCAGATTCTTCTTCATTAGTATCCTCTTCAATCTCTTCCTCAACTACTTCTTCCACATAATCTGATTCATCACCTTCAGAAATACTATCCACAGTACTTTCTTCAGAATCAGATAAATCAATTTCTTGGGTAACAAAACCAGTAAAAGAAAATCCCATAAGCACAACAGAAAAAGAAATGATAATAGCAAGATAAATTATAACAAAGCCAAGTAAATTTCTGTGGGTTAAACCCAGTTCCCTCTCTTTATGCTTGGCCTTCTTTAGGTCTGAGCCCAAGTACAATGTTTTAGTTTTTGTAGAGCTCTCTCTAATCGTAGTATAATAATAATCTTTACCACTAATCCTCTTTTTATGCAATTAACCCACACCTCTTTTTACATTAAATAGTGGAAATATCAAATATAAAAAGCTTTCTTATAAAATTAGTTCATTTCTTTTTTCTAAACTTAAAATAATAAACCCAAAATAAACTAGTTAGAACAAAAATAACAATTGCACCTATAAAGAAATTTTTATTTCCTCCGGGAGAATCACTTATAACTGCCCCAGTTAATCCTTCAAAAATAATATTGTCTTTCAAAACTTTTGTTTTCATATCAAGCTCAATATGACCCCCCTCATAATGCAATCCAATCTTTACATCATACTCCCCAATATCTATTCCTTCAGTATCCCAATAAGCAGTCAGCTCTTTTTTGGAATATCCTTCTATATCTTCAGTCACACTTTTAAAATCCGCTAGTTCTACTCCCTTATCAGAAATCAAAAAAGTTGTATACGTATCATAAATCTTCTCGGGAAACAAATTCTCCAACAATATATTAAACTTAGCAATTTCTCCCAACTTAAATCCTTTTGTATATATGGACAAAATATTAACAAGTCTCTCCCCAACACTAAGCTCCCTTACGGCTTCAGTAACCTTTCCATCATACGTTACAATAAGTTTAGCATAATACTCTCCAAATTCTACATCTTTATTCCATATAGAAGGGATTTCAAGATCTTCTCCAACATCAATAGAAAACAACTCTGTTCGAAGTTCAGTAATCTTATTTTTAGAATTTGCATTAAAAACATCTATCCTAGCATTCGCATTCTCAATTTTTTCCAAACCAAGATTATGAACAACTACAACAAAATTAACTTGATCGGTCCTTCCAGTTTCTATAACTTTCAAATCCGCAATAGCATACTTTCCCGGATAAGGAACTTTTATTTTTAGTTGATGTACGACTGCTACACTTGAACCAATCATAGTATCAGAAATAACTTCCCCAAGGGGAACCTCTCTTACAACTATCTCAATATCATGGTCTCCCGGAGTATCTATCTCCTCGGGAAGTTTAAATTTATATTTTATAGTCTTAGATTCTTCTCCTGGCAAAAAGTTTAGCTCATAATCTTCCAGCTCAACTAAATCTGCCATCTCTCCTTCAACATAAATAACTAGCTTCGTTTCTTCATTTCCCGTATTGATTATTTTCAACTCAATTTCATCCTCTAGTCCAGGTTCAAAGTCTACAATCTTCCTTGCTGGAGAAATACCTAACGCGTTTACTTCACTAACAAAAAGAATAAGAACTAAAAAAACCATACAAATTCCCATTTTTTTTATTAATTTCATTCTGCCAACTTTCCTTCAAATAATATATTAGAGGTTTTATTCCCATGTGGTTCGTCCATAGGGATTGTTATTAATATTTCACACTGTGCAGTATCATTAGTATCTTGATATTTCAACGAGTCAATTCCAATAACTTGTGCAGTAGCCATATTTGTCCAAGTAATAAAAGAGTTCAACCAATCAAATGCCGTTTCTTCACTACCATTATCAATTCTAAATTGATAATATGGAGTATCCATTGCAACAGCATCAAACAATGAAGTAGCATTAATACTTATATTAATCAACGCATTTCCATCATTCTGAACGACAATGGGGGGCGGACTTTCATCTGTAGTATTATCGCTTTGTCCAACATATAAAACTCCAAAAGTAGGAGAATCATTAATCAAACTAACTTCAAGAACAGAAACTACGGTAAAGTTATACACCTCACTCCACTCTCCCAAATCATACGAATCATTAGCTCTAGCTCTCCACCAATATGTTGTGTCTAAATCTAAATCGTTAATTATAGTATATTCATTAGTTCCAACTGAAACGTTTATAACTCCAGTATCTGAAAAAACATCACTATTGTCCATTTCTACCAAATAAGTCAAAACATCTCCATCTACATCAGTGGGTTCGCTCCAATTCAAAGTCTCAGTTCTGTCAATTGTACTATTCTCGTCGGCAGGGCTATCTAAAACAACTTGCTCCGGAGGAGTATTCAAAATAGTTATATTGCTAGAATTCCCCCAACCACCAAAATCATATCCATCATCCAATCTAATGCTACAATTCCAAATATCATTTCTTGTTGTATTTGAACTATTCAAAGTCGCATTAAATAAAGTACCACTTGCGTAAGAATGATTATAATCTTCACTCAACCACAAAACTGAATTATTATACCATTTTACACTTACATTTAATTTATTTGACTCAGGATCAGTTATTGATGCAGAACAATTTATATTTTGAGTTGTATAATTTGTATCCCCACCAACAGCAGTTATGTTTACTGAAGGTGTGTTTGGAGCAAGATTACTCTGAGTAATAACAATTCCATCAGAAATATTAGTAATTATCCCATAATCTTCTAAGTCGCTAGAAGTAATAGCAACTGTCCAATTATCTCCTACCTCTGTTTCATTAGAAACAAGTATTTGTGTGGAATGATTATTAAACCCGGTTAAATATTCTTCATAAACTTGTTCTGGAGAAAGGCTTCTATTAAATATTTTAAATTCATCAATGCTTCCATTATGGGGTTTTCCACCATTATCCCCAATTCCAATTCTCCAAGAAGAACCAGCAACATCCCTAAGCCCATATTCTAAATTATCCCCCTCCTGGACACCATTAACATAAAGTTGAGAATACCCTCCACTTTCGGGAGTATAAACAAAAGCAACATGCCACCATGAACTTGTATCGGGGACGGTAGTGCCATATCTGGGACGCCATGAACCAGAATATACTGCTATCCCAAATCTATCACTCGCACCATTTTCATCCATCCAAATAGTCAACTCTTCTTTTGAACTCAAAGCAAGATTTATCAATCCATGATCGGATGTCAAATCATCAAATTTCATCCAGCCCATAATGGTTCCTCCAGAAGTTAAATCAAAATCTTCATCCAATTGAATGTGGTCATCTATTCCATCAAAATGATAACAACCTCCGACCTTACACAAAGTTGCATCTTGCCAGGTAGGATCAACACCTGCACTGCTATTCCCCAAAGTACCATTATTTTCAAAGGTAGAAAAATCCCTTATAGTTCCATTACTATCAGAAACATTTCTATCAAAAGGAAAATTCAACAAAGCAATAGAAGACCCATCCAATCTCCAATCAGTTATATTAAAAACGGTATCTCCATCAGCATCCTCACCAATATCAAAATATAAAGTCAAATTATCTCTAGAGAGATTATTATCACTCGTAGCATTCAAAATTATATTACTATATGTGGGAGGAAGGCTATTCAAAATAGTTATATTACTAGAATTGCCCCACCCGCCAAAAACATATCCATCATTTAACCCGATGCTACAATTCCAAATATCGTCTCTTGTTGTATTTGAACTATTCAAAACAGCACTAAACAACGTTCCATTTTCATAGCTAGTATTATAATCCTCACTCAACCACAATACTGAATTATTATACCATTTTACACTTACATTTAGTTGATTAGCATCATCATCAGTTATCGATGCAGAACAATTTATGTTTTGTCCAGTAAGATTTGTATCTCCTCCGATTGCAGTAATATTTACTGTAGGTGTGTTTGGAATGGTGTTATCAGTAAAAGATAAATTAACCCAATTTGTGTATAGTGAGTTATGTGGACTCTCTTCCTTATAATGTTCAATATAATAACCTTCCGCAACAAAAAATATCTTTCTTTCAAATCCTTTTTCCAATTTAAGAATCTCAAATTCAAGTTCTCTTTCAAATCCTTTTTCCATGATTAAATAATCATCATCAGAAAATAAAGTGAGTTCATCCTGATTAATAGAATTAATTTCATATTTTATTACATAATCGGGTAAAATAAAATATTCATTCCTCTTATAATTATAACTATTTATTTTTTTAAAATCAGTTTCAAACCATTGATTAAACAAAACTTCATTTCTCTCCAAATAATCATAAACGACCAAATTATATTGATCTAAATACGTTGTTTCATCCAATTCTTCAGTAATTTTTAATTTGACAGTTCCATTAATCCCTTCCGAATCTGAGACATCAGTAATACCCACATATTCTTTATCTTTTGAAATTGCTCTGGGAATAAAATCGGACATTTTAACATATCCATTATTTGAAATTTTATAGAGAAATGGTGAATTAGAACATAAACAATTTGTCCACATAGCAGGAATATCCTCGCATGTCAATCCAACATCATTCTGTAAAGTAGAACAATCAGAAATACTATCCCCCCTACACTCTCCCCTAAAATCACTCCAAGAATACCCATTTGTTCCACCAGCATCATTTCCAATAGAAACACAAGAAGCATAACCATTATTAGTACAAACATCATTACAAGAAAGACCAGTTATAGAATTTAAACATAAATCCCCGGGACAAACTTCTTCTCCCCCAACATACTTCTTAGAATTAACTAACAAAGCAACTTCCTTAGTAGTTGTATTAATAAAATCAGACATATTAGTAACAAGGGCATTAGAAATATTCACTCCAACAGCGCTAGTAAAATCTGTAGCATTAACCTTATACCAAGTTTCACTGGACCAATTCCAATAACTGATATTTGTATAATAGTCTGCCTGTACTTCCCCATATCCTTCCCAAGTAAAATTTAATCCTGGAACTGCATTAATATCTGGAACCTGGCTAGATAAATTAAAAACAAATACGTGCGTATCTTGTTCCCCATCAGAAGTAGCTAAAGAAGTATTCCAATCATTTACATCAGACCAATTAATGTAATAATAATCCAAATAATTTGCTTCAGTTAAACTACTATCAAAAGGGGCATCTGGAATTCCCAACATTTCATATGCCTTAAGGTTAGGAATCACAAATCTTATTGTAATATTACTAGAGTTCCCCCATCCACCAAAATCATATCCATCATTCAACTTAATACTACAATTCCAAATATCATTAGGAGTGGTGTTAGTACTATTCAAAACAGCACTAAATAACGTTCCATTTTCATAACTGTTATTATAATCTTCACTTAACCATAACACTGAATTATTATACCACTTTACACTTGCATTTAATTTATGTTCATTCTCATCAGTTATCGATGCAGAACAATTTATGTTTTGTCCAGTAAGATTTGTATCTCCTCCGATTGCAGTAATATTTACTGTAGGGGTATTAGGAGCAACATTTACATTATTTGTTAAAGGTAAATAATCTGTATTATTCTCATCAATAACATAAGGACTTTCACAAAATCCATCACTATTTGTATCCGTGCAGGTCTGAGACCATCCATCTTTTGCCGGTGTTGCCCAGAAGTTTCCCCCCAAATTAGCAGTTCCGATTATACTAGCTCCAGTAATACTTGTCCTATTCCAATCATTTTCTGCTCCAGAATTAGGGAATACATTAACGGAATTATTAATATAATTATTATAAAAAGTATTATTTGATGAAGCTTTCTTAGTTATATTAATTCCTGAAAATGAATTATTTTGTATTCTATTAGAAATAAAAGTAAAATCTTTTCCAGTGCCCACGGCACCAGAAAATAAATCTACTCCAATTGTATTATTTTCAATGGTACAGTTAGTAAATGTAGAATTATAACCATGATTAATCCATACGCCTTGCTTCCAATTAGTCATAGTGACATTGTGGAAAGACACATTACCAAAATCCCCGACATATGAAAAAGCCAATGCTATTCCACTTTGTGAGTCTCCAGATAAATAAGAATCTTTAATCAAAGAATTCTTAGATAAGGAAGAAAATAAAAATCCAGTGCTTGCTATACCTATATGATTTGCCCCAGTAAAAGATAAATTATTTGTAATACTAGGAACATAATAACTTCTTGAATTTAAGGCAGAAGATGAACCATTAAAAATACCTATATTATTTGAATATATCCCAAATTCCATATTGGCAGCAATACCGGATACACTACACGGTGCAGAAAGAGTATAGTTGTAAATCGATGAATTCTCAACATATGTAGTATAAATTTGTTTTGTTCCAAAATTATTCAAATTAATATTATAAAGAGATATATTTTCTAATCTTGCTCCAGAAACTCCTTCTACAGAAATACCATTTCCTTTAATGGAAGGACCCGCCGGTCTACATCCTGCATCCCATTGGAGATTCTGCCCATTTAATTCTACATCACTCACATTAATCTTCAAACATGTCCAACCGGTTCCAGTCCCATAACTAGATTCAGTAGAATTTACTATATAATCTCCTCCACGGTAAATAATATCTCCGCACTTTACAACTTTTGTTATCGTTTGATTACTTGAATTAACTTCTGTACCAAAATCACCTTGATCATATGGAACAACTCCGCACCACCAATCCTCACTAACACTCGTATTTGTAAAATTAAATAATGTTGAATTAATCACATCCTTTGTAGCACTAACATTTTCTGCATAAACTTTTACAGAATTATTAAACCATCTTACTTCTGCAGTTAAAGTATCTCCAACATTAGCATCCGAAACATTAAAACTACAATTCAAACTCTGGAAAGATCTTGGATTTACTGGAGTTAATGTAACATTTGAAATGGTTGGCTTAAGGTTTAGTATAGTTATATTACTAGAATTTCCCCAACCACCAAAATCATATCCATCATTTAATCTAAGACTACAATTCCAAATATCACTAGGAGTCGTATTTGAACTATTCAAAACAGCACTAAATAAAGTCCCATTTTCATAACTATTATTATAATCTTCACTTAACCATAATACTGAATTATTATACCATTTTACAGATACATTTAGTTTTTGAGCAGCATCATCATCAGTTATAGATGCAGAACAATTTAAATTCTGAGTTGTATAATTAGTATCTCCTCCAACGGCGGTTATGTTTACAGTGGGAGTATCCGGAGCAATATTTGTAATTATTATAACATTCCTCATTTCACTAAAATTAGTATTTCCACCCATATCAATAGCATAAGCAGAATAATTATAAGTTCCATCTGGCAAATCAGTAAAATTATTATACAATTTATATACTTTATTATTATAAGAAGCATTAATTTCCCCTGGGCTTAATGCTCTTGAATATATTTTCACTTCATCAATTTCACCTTTAAATAAATAACCAGAACCATCTCCTGACGCCCCTATTCTTGTGACTGCAACTTTATTATTAAAAGCAGCAGCAGTCAATCCATAATCCATTATCTCAACCCCATCAACATAAACCCTCGCAGTAGTGCCATTCCAAGAATTAACAACATGATACCATGTATCTAATGCCGCAGGTATGTTTGTATTACCGGCTTGATAACCCGGCCCAGAACCTGCTCCAATAGTAGCAGTTATATCATGAGTAGTAGCTTCTAATCCAATAAAAAATACGGAAGTACCCACAGAAGTGCCATCATTTCTATGCAGAGGAGTTCTCCAACCGCTAGGAGTATCTGATGTTCTTTTTATCCAAGCTTCAATTGTCATAGCGTCATAATCTCCATCAGCTGTATTTCCTAAATTAATATAATCGTTCACACCATCAAATTCTAAAGAATCTCCATATTTTCCACTCATTATATACTCCTCACCAAAACCCGCTCCGCCAAAAGTACCAAAATTATCATTTGTAGAATTATCATAAACGCCTGTAGCATTATAAAAATCCATGCTCCAATAACCAACCAAAGAATAATTCCAATCAAAAAAAGCGGAGGTATTAGTTTCATCTGTTATAGTTGTATTCAAATAAACATTTTTTTCAACTTGGGTACTTCCATCGGTCGGGGTTGGAAGCTCCCACGTTATTATTGGAGGAATATTCTCCCCTATATACAAACTACTTGAATTCCCCCATCCGCTATCTAGTGATCCATCATAAAGTTTCATCCCACATTTCCAAGAGTCTCCTACAGTCGTATTTCCTGAACCAAGTGTAGCATTAAACAAAACTCCACTTGCATAACTATTATTATAATCAATAGTTAAATTTAATATTCCATCTTTGTACCACCATACCGTAACATTCAGTAGGTTTCCATCAACATCATTTAAAATATCATAACAATTCAAATCATCTATGTCATAATTATCCCCACTTGTACTATTAATCCCAGGTGTTGGTGTTGTTGGGACATTATTTGTATCAATAGTAACATTTCTTTTATCTATACCCAAACTACCTAATTCATCAATAGCATAAGCGGAATAATTATATGTGCCACTTCCCAATCCTGTAAAATTGTGATAAAGTCTATTTACAGTATTATTATATAATGCTTTAATTTCTTCTGCACTTAACGCACGATTTAAGATTAATAATTCATCTACTTCACCTTTAAATTGATAATTTGCTCCATCTGAAGATGCACCAATTCTTGTGGGAGTTGCTAAGTTACTATACGATGTTAAATCATATTGTTTGTCATAATCTCCATTTATATAAACTCTAACAACAGAACCATCCCACACCGCTGCTAAATGGTACCATTGTCCATAAGTTGCTACAGTTGTAGTTAATCCTGCATTCCAACCAAGACCGGTGTTAGCACCAATAGTAGCAGTTAAATGGTCTGTATTATCCACCCCCAACCAATAGGAACTAGTTCCAATAGTAGTAGAAACACCTTTATGTAAAACACATTCATAAGAAGAGCCACCACTTTCTTTTTTAAACCAAGAAGCTATAGTTAAAGATGTAGGAATACCAACAAAATTGTTTGTTGTTTTAAGATAGTCATTCACCCCATCAAATGCTAAAGCATTTCCGAATTTTCCAGTTGTTATATTTGAAATAGTTGGTCCGCTTCCACCAAAAGTCATAAAGTTATCATAACTTGAGTTGTCAAAAACATCGGTTGAATTATAAAAGTCCATGGACCAATATCCCAATAGAGAATGATTCCAATCAAAAAAAGCAGAGGTATTAGCTACATCAGTTATAGTTGTATTCAAATAAACATTAGATTCATTTACAGTACTTCCATTTGTTGGTGTTGGAAGATCCCATGCTATTACGGGGGGATTGTTCAAAATGGTTATATTGCTTGAATTCGCCTGGGCCCCAAAATCAGTTTGATCATATGGAATAACTCCACAACTCCAATTATCCCCAATAGTTAAATTATCGCTAGTCATCAAAGTAGAATTAACGGTAGCATTAAGTACACTTACATTCGTTGCCCCTTGAAGAACAGTGTTATTAAACCATCTAATCTCTGCAGTTAAAGTATCTCCAATATTGGCATCAGAAATAGTATAACTACAATTCAAATTATCTTCTGGACTTGCAGGGCTAGGGGTTAAATTAACTTCATTCACAATTGGGAGATAAGAAACAGTATAAGAAAACATCCAATAGGGTCTCTGTTCAGCCCAATAATTTTCGGTAGAGCTAGCTATCTGCCAATTATATGAACCAGACCCGGTACCAAAAATAACCACGCCTTCCTCATTAATTGTACCATCATACCATCCCTGCGCCAAGCCATTCGATACATCAAAGTATTCCCAAGTATCATCATTCAAAAGGTTAGAAGATTCGGCTGTTGCCTTTCTATCCGCCCCAGCCCCATCACCACTATTATCAGATCCTCCATCGTCTGCACTGCCCGCGCCCAGAGTAGTCCACTCAAAAGCATCGGATGCCCAATCATTCGCTGTCACATCCCCATCGTCATTATTAACACCGTCCTCATCCCCCTCTATCCAAGGTTTAAAAATCCGATAGGCACTAACAGTAAGATCCTCATCGCCCATAGACCACAAAGAAAGATTACAATCATCAATAGTTGCTCCGGGACCTAAATTGGTATCAACATTTGTTACTCTAATCACAGATCTCTGGGTAGCATCTCTCTTAAAAGTAAGGACGTTATCCGAACCATAATTTTCATCAGCATTAGATTCTCCCAAATCCATTCTCGCATCTTCAATATCTGTAATGCCAATTGTTATAACCGCACCATGTGAAAGAGATTCAGACGGACTTTCTTGGTGTTTTCGCATCACAGAAGGAATGTCTACTTGTTCGGTAAGATAAGTTTTTCCATTTTTATTTTTCCAATTTTGTAATACATTTACAGATTCAGATATCTCTTCATCCTTTTCTCTTTCTTTTTCAAAAGAAATGTACTGTCTACTAAATTTCAGTTCATATCCTCCCCTCCCATTAATAACATCAAATTTTTTCAGAACTCTTCCATAAGAGTACTCCTCAAAATTAAAATCGTCTAAATTCTCTAATTCAACTTCAATAACATTTCCCAACGAAATATCCTCAGAATTTTTTCCTAAACTATGCTCACTCAATAATTTAGATAAAAAATCAGGGCCATAAATTACCCTATAAGCTACTTGTCCATTCTGCTTAACAATTTCAACATTAACGCCCTCAACAACATTAGTCCACTTAATAACATTTCCGTTAATTTCCGGATCTTCAAACCTTACATTACCAACATTATCCAAAGACAGTGCATCGCCAGTCTGTTTATCAGTCAAAACAAAATCAACTAACTTCTTCCTAACAGAATAAGTTTCACCATCCCACTCTAAATCAATAAGAACTTCGCCATCAAAACTAACTTCAGTTTTCAAGACCCCAGTATCCGAAACAATTTTATCATCTCTAACAACCCAATCATTTCTAATTGGTTCCCATTTACCATCATCTTTTTGGTAATTCGCAATAGCCCCCCCAATAATTTGTTTAAATTCCCTCTCATTACTGGAATGTTGCCATTTCTGTAATCCTACTGGAATAAATTCTTCTTCTCCTTTCTTCAAAATTTCAACTTCATAAGTTTGATTACTTAAATAAGGAATTATCCATTCAATTTTATCAATAAAACCATTTTTATTCCCATCCATATATGAAATATTATATATTAACTTTCTACTACCATTAATTAACCAATATAACTTAATATCTTCTTTATTAGAGTCAATTTCAGGAATTTGAGTATATGCAACAATGTTTTCATAATGAATATCACTCAAAACAATTATTCTTTTTGTTGAAGAATCTATTTCAATTTCTTCAGAAGTTGGACCGGGCATATAATACTCAACTACTGCCCCCTTCAATGGTCCATTAATAGTAATGATTTGTTCATTTTTCTCTTTTTCAAAAACAACAAATCCAGTAAA
>Ga0233441_1000758_pt1 | contig 33644 bp, 37 predicted proteins | sample SI_123_September_4_FD_182781 | JGI IMG/M metagenome (GOLD analysis project Ga0233441, IMG submission 182781) | Seawater microbial communities from Saanich Inlet, British Columbia, Canada - SI_123_September2016_135_MG | ecosystem: Environmental > Aquatic > Marine > Inlet | place: Canada: British...
CTCCAAGCATTAACTTCAACTCCTGTGGCAATCTTTTTGACCAGAATCGTTTGGGTGAGATTGGTAAGGCTGTGCAGCAAGGATTTGAATACAATTCAGGTACAAATTCTGACTTTCTGACAGTAGATGAGTTGAAGGAATATTATTAGGTGGCTGCCCGCCTTGATCTTGGGCGCTATGAGTACGATTCATTGGAATGGCTTACAGGAAAGCAGTGTGAGAATTACCAGGTACCAACAAGCGGCAATCAGAAGTCTGTCATCACTACCTTAAAGAAGTTGATGCAATGATTCATCTGAGTGATGTTAGTCAATCAAGATTGGCAATGGGAACAGTTGCTCTCGGTATGCCGTATGGTTTCTCTGTGGAAGGAAAGCCGCAACGGCTGCTCAGAAAAGATGCAGTCAAATTGCTCCATGCGGCACGTGATGCCGGGGTCCGTTGGTTTGATACTGCTCCGGGTTATGGAGAGAGTGAACAGATTGTGGGTGAAGCCTTTGCCAATGACTTATCGGTTGTCATTGCAACCAAAGTAGACAGAACGGATGCTGACTCGATTGAGGTATCGATTGAACAGAGCCTGGGGCGTTTCAAGAGAGAACAGTTAGATATTGTACAGATCCACAACGCAACGGCAGAACTGTTATTACAGACAGATACCATGGAAATGCTCTCCAAACTTCAACAGCAGGGCAAGATTGGTCAAATTGGGGCATCGGTTTATGGTGAAGAGGCTGCAAAGGCAGCACTTAAAGCAGGAATCAAGGTGCTACAGGTTGCATGTAATCTGCTTGATCAACGGATGTTAAAACAAGTGGTTACCGATGCGGAGCAGCAGAATGTTCATCTGCTGATTCGTTCAGTGTTTCTTAAAGGAGTATTGACCTCATGGGGCAGGGATTTAAAGGGTGAACTCGACCTGCTTCATCAAGCGGCACAGGGGGTAGTCGAGTCATTACAAATTGAGTGGGAAGAGCTGGCAGAGGTTGCATTGCGCTATGCCTTGCACTGTACACAGCAGAGTCATGCATTGATTGGAGCTACCTCCTTGCAAGAGCTACAGCAGGCACTACTTGCAGAGCAACAAGGGCCACTACCCGAATGGCAGATGCAACAGATTAAAAAATTGGCTACTGAAAATGATCAGTTGTTAAACCCCTCGCAGTGGCCAAAAAGTAATCAACTAAGCGGCTAAACAGAAATGGAGTCAGGATAGAGTCATGGAAGGAACAGGACAGAAACTGTGGAAACGGGCAAAAGAGGTGATTCCGGGAGGCAATATGTTGCTCTCCAAGCGCCCGGAGATGTTCTTGCCGGAGCAGTGGCCAGCCTATTTTAGTCAGGCTAAAGGGTGCAAAGTGTGGGATCTGGACGGCAATCAGTTTATCGATATGTCGATTATGGGGATAGGGACCAATACGCTCGGCTATGGTCACCCCGAAGTAGACGATGCAGTCCGTAAGGTGGTGGATCAGGGCAATATGTCCACCTTTAACTGTCCGGAAGAGGTGGCATTGGCAGAAAAATTGATTGAACTGCACCCTTGGGCAGATATGGTCCGCTTTGCCCGTACAGGAGGAGAGGCCAATGCAATTGCGGTGCGTATTGCACGGGCGGCATCCGGCAAAGATAAAGTGGCAATCTGTGGATACCATGGGTGGCATGACTGGTATCTCTCGGCCAATCTTGGGGATGATCAGAAACTGGATGGACATTTGTTGCCGGGATTAGATCCGAAAGGGGTACCGCGCGAGCTTCAGGGGACGGTTTTACCCTTTAACTATAATCGGATTGATGAACTTGAGGCATTGATTGCAGAGCATGAGGTTGGGGTGATCAAAATGGAGGTCTCTCGTAATGAGGGGCCACAGAACCAGTTCCTGGAAAAGGTGCGGGCATTGGCAACTCAACACAATATTGTATTGATCTTTGACGAGTGTACCTCTGGGTTCCGTGAAACTTTTGGTGGTCTGCACAAAAAGTTTGGTGTTGAACCAGATATGGCCGTGTTTGGTAAAGCGCTCGGAAATGGCTATGCGATTTCTGCAGTGATTGGTCGCCGCCCTGTGATGGAAAATGCACAATCCACCTTTATCAGTAGTACCTTCTGGACGGAACGTATTGGTCCGGCAGCAGCACTCAAGGTGTTGGAGGTGATGGAGCGCGAGAAATCATGGGAGGTGATTACAGCAACAGGCCTTAAGATTCGTGATCGCTGGCAGGTATTGGCTCAGCAACATGAGTTGGCAATGACTGTATCTGGCCTGCCAGCCGTTCAATCCTATGCCTTTCAGAGTGGAGATAATCTGAAGTATAAAACACTGGTTACTCAGGAGATGCTGAAGAAGGGGTTCCTCTCCACTCCTCTCCTCTTCTCCTGTACGCAGCATGATGAGGATACGATTGATGATTATATCGAGGCGCTGGACAGCTGCTTTGCGCAAGTGAAAGTGTGTGAAGAGGGGGCTTCTGTAGATGAGCTGTTAGATGGTCCGGTCTGTCATAGCGGCTTTAAACGGCTCAATTAAGACAGTGGGGAGAGAGTAGAAAGGGGTAGTTGGGGGTTGATTGGTGATTCATGGCAAGAAATATGATACTGTGTACACATAATACGTGTGAGGGTTGGTGATTTATGAATATAACACTTTCAGTGGATAAGACTGTTGCTGAAGAGGCCAGAAAGGTTGCTGCCGGGATGGGCACTAGCCTGAATCAGTTGGTACGGGACTATCTTGAGCGGTTGACCAACCAGAGAGAGAGTAGCTCCGATTTTAGTGAGTTTGTTGAGCTTTCAGGAAAGGGGGCTGAGGAAGAGTGGAAGTTCAATCGAGAGGAACTTCATGAAAGAGCGTAGTTTTATTGATACGAATGTTCTGATCTATGCGGATGACAGAAAAGATTTGAAGAAACAGAAAGGTGCGATTGAGCTACTTCAATCGGGGTGGTGTAGTGGCAATATGGTGTTGTCGACACAAGTGTTGCAGGAGTATTTTTCTGCAGCAACACGGAAATTGAAGATTGAAGCAGAAATTGCGCAAAGAAAAATTGAGCTGTTGTCCAACCTTGAAATTGCAGTGATTGATCAGAAAGATATGATTCATGCAATTGAAATTCACCGCCTTTACGCGCTCTCGTTTTGGGATGCCTTGATTGTTAAAATGGCTCAGAAGACAGCGTGCGTGGTTCTCTACTCTGAAGAGATGCAGCATGGTCAGAGGTTTGGAAGCGTCAGAATTGTAAACCCATTCATTGAAATGGAGAGTGTTTCAAAGTAAATATGGGAAGGCAATAGAAAAGATGGTTGGGGGCTTTTTTTGTATGAAGCGCAAATCAAATAATACAAGTCAATGCTTTAGGAATTGAATGATGCTCAATATTGAGAGAATAAAACCAAAAATTGTAGAGGCGTTAATGCCAGTTAGCCCTATCAAGATCATCCTTTTCGGTAGTTATGCATATGGTAACCCAACAGAAGACAGTGATCTTGATATCTTGGTTGTTGAAGAGAACTCTATTACTACAAGGGGCGCGCTGACCTTCGTGCGGCCTTAACGATAGGGGTAAATAGTGAAGATTAATAATGTTGAAATTGGTCTTGATCATGATCCGGTCATCATTGCAGAGATGTCCGGTAACCATAACCAGTCTCTGGAACGGGCACTGCAGATTGTGGATGCGGCTGCTGAGAGTGGTGCACAAATTCTCAAACTTCAGACCTACACCGCAGATACCATCACCCTCAATGTGGAGCGGGATGAGTTTGTTATCTCGGATGAAAATAGCCTCTGGTCCGGGCGCTCTCTCTACTCTCTCTATCAGGAGGCACATACGCCGTGGGAGTGGCAGAAAGAGATTATTCACCATGCGACAGAGAAAGGGGTGGAGTGCTTCAGCTCTGTATTTGACGAGAGTTCCGTTGAGTTCCTGGAATCCGTCAATATTGCAGCCTACAAGTTGGCATCTCAGGAGATCGTCCATCTGCCACTAATCCGGGAAGTGGCATTGACTGGCAAGCCAATGGTGATGTCCACCGGAATGGCCTCTTTGGCGGAGATTGATGAGGCGGTCAATACGGTACGGAAAGTGGGCAATAGTGAGATTGCACTGTTGAAATGTACCAGCAGTTATCCGGCAACAGCTGAAAATAGCAATGTGTTGACTATTCCCTATCTGAGAGAGCTGTTTGGTTGTGAAGTAGGGTTATCAGATCACACATTAGGTATTGGTGCAGCACTGGCGGCAGTCTCTCACGGCGCAACTTTAATTGAGAAACATCTGACATTGAGCCGTTCAGATGGGGGGGTTGATAGTGCTTTTTCAATGGAGCCAGATGAGATAAAAGCACTGGTGGTTGAGGCGCAACGTGCAAAGCAGGCTTTGGGAAGGGTATTTATTGGGCCGACTGAGTCAGAGGTGAGTTCTCTCTCTGGACGCCGATCAATCTATATTGCAGAAGATGTAGAGGCGGGAGAGGTGTTGACCAAAGAGAACCTTAGGGTGATTCGCCCGAATTTAGGGCTTGCCCCAAAATATTATCCTCAGTTATTGGGTCGGAAGGCTTCAAGAGGTGTTGAGAAAGGTACTCCATTGAGTTGGGAGTTGATTAACTGAATGGCTGCTTCATCTATAGTGAGAAAATCAGGAATGCTAGGTAAAGAAGAGATCTCGCTTGCCTATGTGATACATTGTCGTTATGGTGCTAATGTAGTAACTTCTCAATAAGTTCATGCGGACAAAAGCCCCTTTCCCATTGAGGGGAAAGGTCGCTAATCTTCGACTGTTCGGGGCGGATAGGATGGGGGTAGGACGCATAATCAGATGCTTAACCCTGTGTTTGATTCTACCCTTATCAGGAGAAGACTGTTGTACAGACTTAGTTGAGAAGTTACCTAATGCGGTTTATTGAATATTTAGTTGTGTGATTTCTGAGATGGATTATATGTGGAGTTGTTACGATGGACAGGCTTGAAGAAATTAAACGAAAAATTGTCGAAGCGCTTCTTCCGTTGCGTCCAGAAAAGATAATCCTCTTTGGTAGCTTTGCATATGGTAAGCCTGGTGAGGAGAGTGATCTGGATATCTGCGTGGTAGAGAAAGAGTACCGTAATCGCTGGGAGGAAATAGAGAAGATTGATCGGCTGCTGGAAGGCATTAAAGTTGGCAAAGATATTTTGGTGCCAAAACTGGATGAATACAATTTTTACAAGCATGAGTGTGGTTCTGTATATAAGGATATTGAAGAGAAAGGTATCATATTATGGAGTTCATGAAGCAGTACCGGGTGCTTGTCATTAAAGCAAAGGCTGACCTGAAAGCAGGCAAGAATTTGTTAGAAGATATTGAGCAAGGTGATGAAGAGTTAGATATAGGTGTAGTGATGTTTCATCTTCAGCAAAGTGCAGAAAAGCTGCTGAAAGCGTTACTTTCATATCATCAGCATCACTATACTAAGACGCATAGTATTAGAGAGTTGATTGGCGCAGTTCAACGGTACAATATAGCAATGCCTGAACAGAGCGAGCAGTTGATCCCGCTTAGCTATTATGCGGTAGAGGGAAGATATGCCGTGATACATGATGATATGGAAGATGTTGATAAATATATACTACGGCTGGATGAGTTGGTCCATTTTATCAATGAAATGATCTCACTATCAGAGTGATGATAGTTTCCTTTAATTGATATATAAAGCAATGAAGAAAAAAAGGTTAGCCATTATCCCTGCACGCGGTGGTAGCAAAAGAATACCACGAAAGAATATCAAGCCCTTTCTGGGAAAGCCGATGATTCTCCATGTGTTGGAGGAGATCTCAAAAGATGGGCTGTTTGATGAAATCCACGTCTCCACAGAGGATGAAGAGATCCTGCAGCTGGTAACAAATGCAGGATATCCACCTCCATTTCGTAGAGACCCTCTGTTATCGGATGACTATACCCCGCTCAATCAGGTGCTCCGTGCTGTGGTGGAGCGCTATAAAGCAGAGGGGCAAACTTTTGATACGATTGTGCTCATCTTCGCCACTGCGGCACTGATGGAAGTGGCAAGTTTACGCGCAGCGATCCATCAGTTTGAGGCGGTAGAAGAGTCGGCAGAGATGATCTCAGTAGCGCGATACCCTGCGCCCATTGAGTGGGCGATGCGGATGGATGAGTCAGGACAGTTGCACCCGGCACAGCCGGAAAAACTATCGGTTCGATCTCAGGATCTTGAGGAGGGTTGGTATGAGACGGCAGAGTTTGTTATTTATGATGAGAGATCGTTATTGGAGAAAAATATAAATATTCTGCGTATGGGGTTTCCAATTCAATATCTATCAATTGATATCGATTCTATTGAAGATTGGGTGTTAGCAGAAAAATTGGCTGAGTCAAAAAAATAGAGTCTGGCATAATAAATGCCTGTTATAAGTAAAGATTTATTAATTGGTTGAGCATGGTTTAAAGTGATTTATGAATAGAATAGAGTGCTTGGAAGGTGTCCGATTTAATTATGTTGAAATGCAAGGTAAGGATGTGACCGAGACCTATGTTGCCTGGATGAATGACCCTTTAATTACTCGGTATATGGAGAGTGGTGGTGGAGAAACGATAGGTTCAGTAAGAAAATTTGTTAATGGGTTATTTTATAATGATGATGCATATTTATTTGCTATTATTGATAAAGAAAACAAACAGCACCTTGGGAATATTAAAATTTATTGTTCGAACTTTTTTCATCAAAGAGGTGAGGTTGGAATTATGATTGGAAATAGAAGTTATTGGGGGAAGGGAGTTGCAACTGAGGCTATAAAAATAATTACATATTTTGGTTTTGATGTAATGAAGTTAAAAAAAATTTCTGCTGGCTGCCATGCTAATAATTATGGATCTATAAGAGCATTTCAAAAGTCTGGTTATGAGATTGAAGGGGTGTTGAGGAAAAATAATTATTTTGAGGGGGGGAGAGTGGATGGCGTTGTATTGGGTGTTCTGCCTGACTGAATTGATGTATTGATAAATATTTATTGTGTTTATGACTTATATTGGTGAATAAAATGAAGAAAGATGATGTCAATATATTACTAATTAGTCCTAGTTCTATGCCTCTGTATCAGCAGGAGGAGCTTCTTCAGGGGGGGGTAAGTACAGAGATACCAAGATTCGAAACTCCAACTGGTTTAATAGAGCTGGCATCTTTTGTAAGAGGAAAAAATGACAATCTAAAATTTGAGATTTTAGATTGTGCAAAGGATCTTTATCTATATGGTGAGGAATCAGAGAGTCGAAATAAAGGTATATCCTACGAGGAGTTTTATATAAATGAATTGAATAATGTTTCTATTGTCCCGGATATTGTAGGGGTTTCAATTCTTTTTTCTTCTTCATACCTGGCTGTATTGGAATTAATGAAATATATTAGATCCAAATGGAAAGATGCAGTTATTGTTCTCGGTGGTGGGCATGTTACATTTTACTGCTTTCAGGTTTTTAAAGACTCAGATGAGGTAGACTTTATTTTTGCAGGAGAATCTGAACTGTCATTCTATACATTCGTTTCCGGGTATTTAGAGAGCGGAAAATTTTCAGCTAACTGTAAAGGTATATACGATAGAAAAAAATCTTTGTTTGAGTCTGAGTCAGGAAAAATTAAAGCGGATTTTGGTGAGGTATTAGAGAATTTAGACGAGATTGGTTTGCCGGCATATGATCTATTGGATTTAGATAATTATAAAAAATTTGCCAGTGGAAACGATAGCGGATCTATTGGCGTTATGATGGACAGGGGGTGCCCCTTTAAATGTACATACTGTGCATCAATGATCATTCATGGTAGCTCTATACGAAGCAAATCAAATGAAAGAATTATAGATGACCTCCTGTATTTGAGGGATGAATGTGGTTTTAATAATATAATTTTATGGGATGATCTGTTTGCAGCAAGAAAGAAAAAATTCATGAGTCTTTCTAAAGAAATTGTAGAGAGAGGTGTTAATGATGGATTAACTTTTTATATGCCAAGCGGGTTAAGTGTAAGGGTGATGAATTTTGATCTGTTGGATTCTATTTTTGCATTAGGATTTGGTTATGTGAGGATTATGATCGAGTCAGGATCAGAATATTCACAAGAGCATTTGATTAAGAAGAAAGTTGATCTGGATAAAGCTAGAGAACTTATATCTTATAGCAGAAATCAGGGAGTCAGAGTTGAGACAAATATCTTGTTTGGTTTTCCTGGAGAGACGAAAGAGTATATGCAGCAAACGATTGATTATATAAAGACAATCGACATAGACTGGATACAGGTGTTTGTGGCACTTCCACTGCCGGGGACAGAAATGTTTGATCAGTTTGCAGAGGTAGGTTTGGTTGATCCTCAAAATATTGATTGGGATCGTTGTGGATATGCAAGTCGACAGTTTGATTCAGAAGATATTACAAGCCAGGAGTTAACAGATCTTGTATATGATGTGAATATCTACACTAATTTTTTCGGAAATCGAAATTTTCTTCAGGAGCGCTATCAGAGGGCGGCAGACTATTTCACTGATATGGTGCTTAATAGTTACCCATTTCATATTGTCGCACTTTATATGAGGTCTTTGTCATACGATAAGCTGGGGAAAGATGATTTGGCACTTCGTGATCTTCAACTTGCGGTTGATCAAATAAACACCTCTGAAGCTGCTCAATCTTTGTTTGTCAGGTATGGGTCAGAGATGGATTCTCTGTATCCATATTTAGATAAATCTACAGTTGATCGTGTTCAGTCTGTGCCGCCATCGGTTCAAGCGGGGTTTGTTCTGTAATGTTGTGTTTTGGTGAGTTTAGTGTGAGTCTTTTATATTCAAAAAACCTGTGAGAAAATTGTGTTGGATCATAAACTATTAAAACAAGTTGCTGTTATTACGGGTGCATCTCGCGGGATAGGGCGTGATGTTGCATTGACCTTCGCGCGTGAAGGTGCCTCTCTGGTGTTGGTTTGTCTGAAAGATCAGAATGCATTGGCTGCCGTACAGCAAGAGGCAGAGGTCTATGGTGTTAAGGTAATTACTCTATTGGGAGATGTGTCAGAAGTTGATTTTTGTGAGTCAATCTACACGGCATGCAAAGAGGCCTTTGGTATAGCAGATATTCTGGTGAACTGTGCAGGAACCATTACCCGTGCCCCTTTTGAAGAGTTGGATCTGGATGACTGGCATCGGGTGATCAATGTGAACCTGCACGGCGCCTTCTACATGTGTCGTCAGTTTTTGCCTGATATGCGTAAGCAGAAGCATGGTAAGGTGATAAATATGACCTCACAAATGGCCCATATGCCACACCCCAGTGCATCACCTAGCTATGAGGTATCTAAAGGGGGGTTGACGGCATTGACACGCCACTTGGCATACCAGTATGCGGCGTATAATATCTGTATCAATGCTATTGCGCCGGGCTCTATTGACACAGATATGCCAAAGAGTATGACAGAGGCTGCGCGTGAACGGTTACGGAATGGAGTACCCATGAAAAGGTTGGGAGAGCCGGAAGAGGTGGGTGAATGTGCTCTGTTTCTCGCATCAGATATGTCAAACTATGTCACCGGTACTACGCTGCATGTGAATGGCGGCTCATTAATGAAATAGGTTAAAGGGAGTAGGGCATGAGTCATCAAACAGAAGTGTCAGCTCAAATTGTAGAGCTGCTGTCTCAGGCATCAGGGGAATCATTGGGTTCAACTGATGGGGGGTACAACTTTGTGACCAGTGGAGTGCTGGACTCTTTTTCATTGCTTATTTTTATTACAGATGTCGAAGAACAGTTTCAAATTGCCTTTTCAGCAGATGAGTTAACCAACGAATCGATGCAGACGATTGCAGGACTGAGTGAATTAGTGGTGGAGAAGCTTGATTAATGGGCGAGATCTACGCTACCGTCCATCGCCATGCTGCAGAGAACCCGCATAAAGCGGCAGTTGTAAATGAGCAGGGCAAGGTACTCAGTTATCAGCAGTTGATAGAGGCTGTTGATGCGCGTGTACAGCAGTTCTCCTCCGTGGTTAAAACGGCGTCAAGCCGGGTTGCCTTCTGCCTGCATGAAGGAGAGCGGGTTCCTGTTATTGTTCTGGCGCTCAATCGACTGGGTGTACCAATCATCCCTCTCAATCCAACATTGCAAGTGTCGCAGTTGCACCATCTGATCGATGCAGTAGATGCTAATGTGATTATTGCCGAGCCAGCGACTGAGTATTTGTTTGAGAAAATGGGGAAAAGTTTGCAGAAAATAGTGGTTAAGCCTTTTGCAGAGGTGGCACCACCAGCCATTGAATTGGATCAGACGGCGCATGGAAGCTACTCTCATGATGAGGCGTTTTTGATTACCCTCTCCTCGGGATCGACAGGTGATCCAAAGCCAATTATCTTTTCAGAGCAGAATAAGTTGAACCGGGCAAGACAGGCAGAGCAGTCCTATCAAGTTACAGCAAATGACCGTATCTTATGTGCCTCCCCCTTCTTTCACTCGCTTGGGCAACGTTTAACCTTATTGCCACTGCTGTTAGGTGCGACGCTGGTGCAGTTGACGCGCTTCACTGCAAACCGCTGGGCAGATCTGGTGGAGCGGCAACAGGTCAGCTTCACCATACCGGTCTCCTCCCATCTGCATGAGTTGGTTAGCCTGTTGACAGAAGAGTCAGCCCGTTTTGTCTCACTACGTTGTCTGGTCAGCTCTTCGGCAGCGATCTCCGGCGATGTGAAACAGCGACTGTTTGATGCATTAGAGTGTGACTTCCATGAGATGTATGGTGCCTCAGAGGTTGCAACAGCAACAGACCTGAATCGGAAGCAGGCGTTAGCGCATCCAGGTTCTGTAGGAGTACCGTGTCCTGGTGTACAGTTACGTATCATTGATGCTCAGGGTGAGCAATTGCCCGATGGAGAGATTGGAGAGATTCTGGTCTCTTCCCCTCTGGCTTCACCAGGCTACTATCGATTGCCAGAGATTACAGAGTGCTCCTTTATCGAAGGCTATTTTCATACAGGGGATCTGGGATATCTGGATAGTGAGGGTTATCTCTATTTTGTAAACCGAAAGAAAGAGATTATTGTCACTGGAGGTATGAATATCTATCCATCCGATATTGAGTCTGTGCTTAGTGAGCAAGTGAATGTAACCACAGCAGTGGTGGTGGGAATTCATGATAGCTACCTGGGAGAGGTTGCAGTTGCGATTGTGGTCGGAGAGGGAGATCCAAGAACACTTGAACGAGCGCTGAGAGGTTGTGTGCGTGAAAAGCTCTCTCCTTACCAGCACCCGTTGCGCTATTTTTTCAGAGAACAGTTACCCATGACAGCATCAGGCAAGGTGGATAAGATGGCATTACAGGATGAACTGAATGGGTTAGGAATGGAATTGAGCGCAAAACTTAGAGCACTGCAGGGAGATCAATAAGCAATGATCGTGATTCGTACCCACGCCTCTTCAACGATAGGAATTGGACACCTGTTGCGCTGTCGCCGTTTGGCAGTTCGCTTGCAGTCGCTTGGTTTTGAGATTCTCTTCGTAGTGGATCATGAGAATGAACAACTCTCCGGTTTTCTGAATACATTTTCTCTGCATGCGCTCTATAGCAGTGAGATCGGTTTTGTCTCTGAGAGCGAAGATGCGATCTGCTTTCTGAAACAGATGGAGGGTGTGGCCCCGCAAGAGGTTGAAGCTGTATTGGTGGATGATTATAGACTTACTGCAGTATGGGAGCAGTCGGTGAGCAATCTGGGGGCGCCATTGGTTGTGGTGGATGACAGGGGCCGTGACCCCCATGATTGCCAGTTGCTGGTTGATGCAAAGTGGGAGGGGAAACAGACCGTTCAACGATATCAGGATAAAGTCCCTGCTGACTGTATGCGCCTGTTAGGTCCTGCATATATCTTGATGGATGACCGCTTTACGAATACAGCCAGAACGACTGTGGAGATGGAGCAAACGACTTCATTGAGTCTGCTGTTAAATCTGGGGGGGGGTGGGGATCTCACAATGCTGGTTGAGTTGATGCAGCATCTGGTTGAGCAACAGCCGCAAGATTTAAACTGTATGATTCGTCCGGTTGTAGGCCCTTACGCGACCCATCAGCAGGAGCTGCTTACATTCAGTCAGCAGCACACAGCGGTTGAACCGATTATTAATCAAGATGGGCTGTTTGAATCATTGAGCCATACCGATCTCTATGTTGGTGCTGCGGGTGGAACACTGTTCGAGGCCTTAGCGCTGCGTATTCCCGCTTTGACTTTCTCGATCAGTGATAACCAGTATAACGAGTTGGCTGATTTGGAGGCGTTGGGTCACTATTTCCATCTCAACCGCCTGCAACCGGATGATTATCCAGATCTTGCCAAATTGATTTGGGTGATGTTGTCGAAAATAGACCGTCTTCGGCATCTCTATCAACAACCAGCCAGTGTGCAGGTTGATGGGTTGGGGGTTAAGCGTGTTGCTGATGCAATAGTGCGACTGATTGAGGGAGAGCTGCTCTCGCAACAAACAGATGGTGAAGCTCTGCAAAAAGAGGAAAGTATAGAAGAAGGTTATCAACTCTCTTCTGTTGATGACCGGAATGTGAATCGTTATGTGGATGCACGTAACCTCGGCTTCAACCTGATCAAAATGACGGTTAAAGAGAGAATGAGTCGCCTGCAACACTACATTTGGTGGTTACAAGTGAATAGAAGATCCTCTTACCTGCTTGAGAAAAAAGGAAAATCTCTGCTCTATATATGGCATCAAAATCAACTGGTCGAGGGGGTTGAGGTGCTTATTGGGGGATGGTTTGTCTGTTCTAAATGTTGTACCGCAATAGATGCAATATATGCTTTGAATCAACAGCTTAAAATTACCAGTGCTACATTTCCAGAACTTGCTTGGGTTGCTGTAATCCATCGAGAGAACCGTTTTGTGCAGCAGCTCAATCGCCGCTTAGGTTTTAAGCAGATTGGGGTTGAGCATGATATGACCCCCATCGTCCAATCCTGTTTTCCAATGGCGACCCATGAGGAGTTTTTCTACTATATTCGAGAACCGCAGAGTATCTCAAGCTGAGATCTGTTGCAGAATCTCACCAACAATAAGATAAGGTTCAGTATTGCTGTCAACCATAATGGCATCTTCAGGTGGCTCCAGTGTGTCAAGTTGACTGCTGAGTAGTTGAGGAGGGAAGAAGTGGTTATCTCGGTTGTGGATGCGTTGTTGCAGTACTGCTGTAGAAGCGTGAAGCCAGACAATTTGACAACTTTCACACTCTCTTAGCAGCAGCTTTCGATATCGGTCTTTCAACGCAGAGCAGGCAAGGATGGCCTGATGGTTTTTAGAGAGCTTGTCTGCAAGTGTTTCAAGCCATGTGAGTCGTTGCTGATCCCCCAGAGGGGTGCCGGACCGCATGAGCGCAACATTCTCTGCACTGTGGTAATGATCACCCTCTATGAAATCAAATTGGAGGCGTTCAGCCAGTAGTTGACCGATCAGCGTCTTGCCAGAACCACTGACCCCCATCAGTAGAATATTGCTCATAGTGTTTGCAGTGGGTTCATGAGGGTTGCCAGTTGTAGTGTTGAGGTGATGAAGCCCCCTTCTTTGAGAATCCATGTCCCCCAAAGCAGTCTCGCATTCCCTCAATCAAGTTGGCTCCTAACTGGGTGCTATGCCAACCGTGGACATAAAAGAGTGAAGTGCTGATCACCGGAGTTGCCAGCTGATTTTGGATGGATACCTCAATAAACTGCTTCCAGTTACCATGTATTGAATGTATTTGAGTATTAAACAGCTCCATTTGTAATAAGTGGGTGGAAGCCGGTTGCTGCGCATAGGCTGTTGCAACCTCTTCAATGAGTCTGCCCCGAATGATGCAGCCATTTCTCCATCCGTTAGCCAGCTGCTGCAAGTTAACTCCCCAATGTTCTGTTTGACTGGCCTGTACTATGATGGAGAACCCTTGTGTGTAGGCAGACAACTGGGCGCCGATATAGGCAGAATGGGCAAATTGAACCAGTTCTTCCTGTCGCTTAGCTGAATGTGCGGAACCGATGGATAGTGCCTGGTCACGTAGCGTGGGACAATTACTCAATTGACGGCAGAAAACAGCCTCTGCAATACTGGGCGCTGGTATACCATACTCCAGGGCGGCCATAACAGACCATTGACCGGTCCCTTTCTGGTTGGAGTGGTCGGCAATCTGTTCAATTAGGGGGGTATTTGATTCAGTATCCTGTGCAGACAAAACAGTGGCAGCAGTTTCTAGCAGGAAGGAGTGTTCTGTTTGGTTCCACTCCATAAATACAGCGGCAACCTGCTGTGGTGTGAAGCCGCAAACAGTGTGTAGGTAGAGCCAGAGTTCGGCAAGGATCTGCATCTCGGCATATTCGATCCCGTTGTGGATCATTTTGACGAAATGTCCTGAACCTGAGGGGCCAACAGCGGTAATGCAAGGTTGACCATCTTCTGCTTTGGCTGCCAATGGTGTGAGCAGAGGGAGCAGGGTTGTGACTACACCGGAAGCGCCTCCGAGCATAATAGCAGCACCATTCCGCGCCCCCTCCGCACCCCCGGAGATACCCATGCCAACATAATGAATCTCATTAGAGGCGGCAATCTGCTGGAAGGATTCAGTTCTTTTGTAGTGGGCATTACCCGCATCAATGATGAGATCCCCCCTGTTTAAAAGAGAGAGCAGTCGCTGCAGATAGACTTCTGTAAATACACTGTCGGGTATCAAAAGAAGTACAGTTCTGGGGGTAGGCAATGCCTCGATTAATGGTTCAAGGTTATTAAATAGTGTACCAGCCCTGTTCTGCTTAAATGGCCCCTGTTTTTCTGGGTCGGGGTCATAACCAAATACCGGGATATTGTGATCCTTGCAGTTGAGAGCAAGGTTGAGGCCCATTGTACCGAGGCCGATGATTGCGATGGTGGGAAAGGGCATGGTTAGGGAACCTCTGAACAAGTCTGGGTAATTTGAATTACGTCCATAGCGCCCAAGATCAAGGCGAAGATCGCAGCCAATACCCCAGGGCACCTTCTCTTGCGCAAGCGCAATTCACCTTGTAGCAGGTTATTAGCAAGGTTTTCAACCGAGGAACGAGGTCGAGCAACGAAGATATTGGGCGCTATGGGCGTTAGGCATTTACACATGACTTATTCAGAGGTTCCTTAGTCTTGGTGGCCAAATCGGGCAGAGGGTAAGCCGGGGACCTCGCAATTGATTGAGAGAATAGCTCCGGAGAGAGGGGCTTCGCGTAACTGCTCTTCACTTAATTGATGACGTGCAGTGGTGATAAACAGAGTGGAAAAATTATTACCACCGAATGCAAGAGAGGTAGGGCGTGGAACAGGGAGAGAGACTGTACGTTCAACAGTTCCGTCAGGGTGGTAGCGGCTGATTTTGCCGCCATCCCAGTGCGCGCTCCAGACATGGTCTTCGGAATCTACGCAGAGTCCATCCGGTAATCCGTCATCGGCAGCAATCGTAGCAAAGAGAGAGAGCTTGCCTAGTGTTCCCTGTTTACCATCAAATTCCCATGCATAAATTTTCCGCTTCTCACTGTCTGTGAAGTACATCCGTGTTCCATCCAGATTCCAGCCAAACCCATTACCGACGATGAAGCCGGATTCGTGCTTGTGTACGGTCAATTGATGATCCAGGCTCCAGATAGAGCCGGTTGGTAGTTTACAATTATCATCCATTGTAGAGGCCCAGAAGCGGCCTTGAGGGTCACATTTGCCATCGTTAAAGCGATTGTGGGCGGGTTCGTCATAGGTGGTCGCAACCACCTCTTCTCGAAAAGGGGATAGATGAATAGAGACAAAATGGTGTTGTTGTGCAGCAAATAGCTCACCAGAACGGTTCAATACAATCGACCCGGTCTCACTGGAAAGAGGCCACTTTTCCAGGATTCCACTCATGTGTTGCGCATAGAGCAAGCGTTTCTTAATGTCGATGAAATAGAGAGTGCCGGAGTCTTGATGCCATACTGGCGATTCAGCAAGTTCGCACTGAGGATGGCAAACAAGTTCAGGTATATACACGATAATTCAGGTGGTAGTAATGGATGAGTTGTTTGATAAAGTATAACGGTATGAGTGAAGGGATGAAACTGCAGGTTTAGTCGGAAAGAGGTGATTTGAGGCATGATTATTGCTTTTGTTATGGGGTGTCCGAGCTATTCAACGGGGAAGTAATTATCTGATAGCAAGGGGTTTGATTTGATAGACTTGTTCAGAGGTTCCTTAAGCAGAATGTACGTATCAAAAGAAAGGTTATAGGTGAAGTTATCCGGGAACCAGCTCACGTAGTGGCAGGTATCACCCCTGAGGGTGTTTAAATGATGAATAATGGTTGAGGTTGTGAAGAATGCTTAGTTTTGTTAGTCAATACAAAAGTGATCTATGTAGACTGGTTAGTGATATCAATGTTGAAATAGTAGAATCTATTATCGCAGAGATAGATCGGTGTAATAATTCAAAATCACATATATATATCATTGGTAATGGTGGTAGCGCTGCAACTGCTTCCCATATGAAAAATGACCTGGAAACTGGGTTGAAGAGAAATGGGGGGATGAGTCTGGATATATTATCCTTGTGTGATAATGCTTCAGTGTTAACAGCATTAGCAAATGATGTAGGTTATGAAAATATATTTTATTCTCAGATTGAAGGTGAAATTAGTAAAGATGATCTTTTGATTGCTATATCATGTAGTGGAAATTCTGAAAATATAATTAAATCTGTAGAGTATGCGAGAAATATTGGAGTTAAGATAGTGGGGCTGACAGGATTTGATGGTGGTAGCCTCAAGGCGCTGTCCGATATTAATTATCATATACAAACAGAGCAGGGAGAGTATGGGTTGGTCGAAGATATGCATATGATCCTCAATCATATGTTATATACGTATTATATTAAAATGAATAAAAATGGCTGATAAATATTCAATTGATAGCCATAAGCTAATGTATCATCCGCAAAGGGTGGCGCAATGGCTTGATGCGGATAACAAGTGGTCCAAGATAAAAGATGTTTACCCTATTTACATCGAAATATCGCCTATTGGAGCCTGCAATCATCGCTGTACCTTTTGCTCAGTCGACTACCTGTCTCATGATACCGGTAAGCAAAAATATGATGTTTTAGAAAAAAGAGTTAAAGAAATGGGGAGGCTTGGTGTTAAAAGTATTATGTTCGCAGGCGAGGGTGAGCCATCGTTATGGAAGCCTTTGCCAGATCTGCTGGATGTCTGCTCTCATGCAGGTATTGATACATCAATGACTACAAACATGGTTCCTTTTACTGCGAATAATAGGGAGCGATTTGTACAAAATTGTAAATGGATAAAGGCAAGTATTAATGCTGGAACAGCAGAAGATTACGAAAAGGTCCATCAGACAAAAAAAGAAGAGTTTAAACAAGTTCTAAATAATTTTGAAAAATGTGTGGAGATTCGAGACCAGAATCAATATAACTGTACCCTTGGGGGGCAGATGTTATTACTTCCTGAAAATAAGGATGGAGCAATATCTCTTGCAAGAGAGTTAAAAGATGTTGGCGCTGATTACTTGGTGATTAAACCATATACGCAATCTCAGTACGGTATATCACGGGAGTATGAAGGTCTTCAGTATGACACTACGTTGGAGCTTGAGCAATCTCTAAAAGAATATGAGACAGATGACTTTAAAATTATTTTCAGAGCACATGCAATGAATAAGCTAAAGGATGCGAAACTTCCTTACAATACCTGTTATTCGACACCTAGTTTTTGGGCATATGTCATGGCAGATGGAGGAGTCTATACGTGTCAGACCTTTGCAGGAGATGAACGGTTTTGTATCGGTAATATCAACAAATCGAGCTTTCAGGAGATCTGGGAAGGAGAGAAAAGATCCTCTCAGTTGCAGTTTATGTTGAACGAACTCAATATCTCCGAATGCCGAAAGAACTGCCGTATGGATGAGGTGAACCGCTATCTGTGGGCGCTCAAACACCCCAGCTCACATGTAAACTTTATCTGATATGAATAAGAAAATAGCAGTCATAGGGAGTAACTCCTTCTCTGGAGCAAGCTTTGTAAACCTTGCGCTGAACAGTGGTTATTCAGTGACAGGTATCAGTCGTTCACCAGAACAGAATGAGCTGTTTCTGCCCTATGCGAATCATCCTCACCGAGTAGATCGATTCAGTTTTCATCAACTCGACATCAACCACGATATTGATTCGATTATTGAGTTGATGGCCTTAGAGCAGCCTGAGTATATCGTCAACTTCGCCGCTCAGGCGATGGTGGCAGAGAGCTGGCGCTATCCGGAACACTGGTTTATGACCAATGCCGTATCAACCACCATGCTGTTTAATCGACTCAAGGATCTGGATTTCATTAAAAAATATGTTCATGTAACTACCCCAGAGGTCTATGGAAATTGTAGTGGCTATGTAACAGAAGGACAAACCTTTAACCCTACTACCCCCTATGCGGCATCGCGTGCAGCAGGGGATATGAGCCTGAAGGCTTTTGTCGACAATTACGGTTTTCCTGCAGTCTCTACCCGTGCCGCCAATGTATATGGCGTCGGCCAGCAACTTTATCGGATTATCCCACGAACCATTCTCTATATCAGGCAGGGGAAGAAGCTGCAGCTCCATGGTGGGGGGCATTCAGAGCGCTCATTCATCCATATCAATGATGTGGCTGATGCCACCTTGAAGGTGGCGCTGGGTGGTGAGGTGGGTGAGGTCTATCATATAGCCACCCAATCGACGATATCAATCAGAGACCTTGTCCAACTCATTTGTAACAAGATGGAGGCAAAGTTTGAAGAGGTTGTTGATGTGGTGGATGATCGCCCCGGCAAAGATGCCGCCTATCTGCTGGATAGCTTAAAAATCAGAGAGAGGCTCGGCTGGCAGGATGTAGTAACGTTAGAGCGGGGCATTGAAGAGGCGGGTGCCTGGATTGATGCCAATCTTTCACAACTGGAACAGCAGGTAGATCGGTACGTCCACAAGCCGTAGTGGAATCTAGGACTATTGAACTCAATGGATGAAATAAGTAGTGACTGAACTGACAACAACTGCAGCCCAATTGCGCGCACGCATTATTGCTAACTCACACAAGAGTGCAACTCCTCATTTGGGGAGTTGTCTCTCTTGTGTTGATATTCTCACCGCGCTCTATTTCTCTGTGCTGCGTATCAACCCTGAACAGCCAGATGATCCGCTGCGTGACCGTTGCATCCTCAGCAAGGGGCATGGGGCACCCGCGTTATTCCAAGTATTGGCTGAACGAGGCTACTACCCGCATGAGCTGATGGATAATTATGGTGAGGATGGAGGCGTTTTTGCAGAGCATCCACCTACCCCTGAACATCTTCCCGGTATCGAGGCAGCGACCGGTTCACTGGGACATGGTCTGCCAATCGGGTTGGGGATGGCGCTGGCCGGACGGGTCAATCAGCACGTATACAACGTCTATGTAGTACTGGGAGATGGTGAGTGCAATGAGGGATCGGTTTGGGAGTCGGCGATGATGGCGTCGAGCCAAGGCGCCTCCAACCTCTATGTCATTGTCGATTTTAACAAGTGGCAGGCGACGGGTCGTAGTCAGGATGTTCTCTCACTGGATCCACTGGTGGATAAATGGCGTGCCTTTGGCTGGAATGCTGTCGAGACAGATGGACATGATATTGCAGCACTACTTGAAGTATTGAATCAGTTTCCCTCTAAAAACGGTAAGCCCACAGCGATCATTGCACATACCATTAAAGGGAAGGGTGTCTCCTTTATGGAGGATGACAATAATTGGCACTACCGTATCCCAACGGTTGATGAGGTGGAGCAGGCAAAGAGAGAGTTGGGGGTGGCTGAATGAGAAATGCCTTTGCTGATGAACTGACTACCTTGGCTGGTAGTGATGAGCGGGTTGTCCTGTTGTCGGGTGATATAGGGAATCGGTTATTCGACAAATTCAAATCAGTCGATAACAACCGTTTCTATAATTGCGGCATTGCCGAGGCAAACATGATGGGGGTGGCTGCAGGAATGGCCCTCTCCGGGCTTCGCCCATTTGTCTATACGATCGCGCCGTTTGCCACCACCCGCTGCTTCGAACAGATCCGGGTTGATGTCTGCTATCACAAGGCGCCGGTTGTTATTGTAGGTACCGGCTCGGGTCTCTCCTATGCTGAACTGGGGCCAACCCACCATTCGTTGGAAGATTTGGCTATCATGCGTACCTTGCCTGGAATGAATGTCTATGCCCCGTGTGATACGATAGAATTGCGGCTGATTATGAGAGAGGTGATGCAGAGTAATAGTCCAGCCTATATTCGTATTGGCAAGAAAGGTGAGCCGGATATCCACTCGGCCCCTCCAAAGCTTAAGCTTGGCAAGGCTATCGTAGTACGCCCTGGTGAACAGGTTACGCTACTTACAGTAGGCAATATGGTGGCAGAATCGCTGAAGGCGGCTGAATATCTGGCGCAGCAGGGAGTAGAGGCAGAGGTTGTCAGCTTTCATACCGTAAAGCCACTAGACCAAGTCTACCTCTCTCAAGCAATGGAGCGTTTCTCTCTACTGGTTACAGTTGAGGAGCATAGTCGAGTGGGTGGCTTTGGCAGTGCTGTGGCAGAGTGGTTTATGGCTGAAGGCAGAATGGCACCGTTGATGAGTTTTGGCACAGAGGATGAGTTTATGCATGAGGTTGGGCATCAGGCTTATGCCCGCAAGCGATATGGGCTGGCGGCCCAAAATCTATCAGAGAAAATTATGTCGAGGCTGGGATGCAGTTAATCAGGAGATTTTTGGAAGTATGGTTAACAGCAGCGCAGTTTGGGCAAGCAAAAGCCCAACAGTCCACTTAATGATGTCAGCCTTAATTCGGTGTTCTGTAGCTTCTAGTCTGTTGTCAAAATGCTCTTTTGAAACAAGCTGCTCTTGTGACTTGGCCAGAATACGGACAACAGTCTCAGCCTGCTTTTCAGTGAAGTCAGCTTCGCACAGTTCTTGAATAAGCTGATGAGTGTCAAATGTCATGGTAGTCATGAGTCTGAATATAGTTGTGGTCATGAGAACTGTCAAGATTTTAAAAAATACTGGGAAAGGTAATTAGGATAGATTAGTATGCGTATCGGTATCGATTTCGACAACACAATCGCCTGCTATGATGAGCTGTTCCATAAGGTGGCTCTGGAGCAGGGGCTTATTAACAACTTGACTCCAGCTAACAAGGTTGCCGTTCGCGATCATATGCGCAGCCGTGGTCAGGAGGCTGACTGGACTGAGCTGCAGGGCGTTGTCTATGGCAAGCGAATGAAGGAAGCGGCCATCTTTTCAGGGGTACTTGAGTTTATCGCCTATGCAATAGAGAGAGGGGATGAGGTCTATATCATCAGCCACAAGACGTCCCACCCAGTAATCGGCCCCCGCTATGACCTGCATGCAGCAGCCAGACAGTGGATTGAACAGAATTTGATTTGGGATAAAGCGCTACTGCTACCCAGTGAACAGATCTTCTTTAAACCCACTCGTGAGGAGAAGCTGGCTCAAATCGAACGGTGTGGTTGCGATCTGTTTATTGATGATTTGCCGGAGGTGTTAACCTCAGCGGCTTTCCCTAGGCAGACAGAGGCGATTTTGTTTGATCCAGAAGGGCACCATCGGTTACCAGATACCTTATCTTTTGCAACATGGCAGGAGATTATGGTCTATACAGGGATGGATGACTCATGAATGTGGTCAGTCGTCATGATCTAGAAACTGCCATCGCCTCTTTGATGAAGAGCGCTTCCATCTTCGAACCCGTTGAAGAGATTATTCCCATGCGTGCGGGAGGCAATAACCGTACTTACTGCATTGAGACGAGTAGTGCACGTTATGTAGTGAAACACTACTTTCAGCATAAGGGAGACAAACGGGATCGTTTGCAATCAGAGTATGCCTTCCTCGGCTATGCGGAGCAGGCAGAGGTAGCGGCAGTACCTTGTTCACTGGCTCAGGATCCACAATCTGGTATGGCGCTGTATGAATATATTGCGGGTGAAGCGATACAAAGTGGTGAGATTGGGCAGGCAGAGGTGGATGCGGCGATCATGTTTTTTCTGGCGCTGAATGAGCCCACTGCGCGGAAAGCGGCAGAAAAGCTGCCGCAGGCATCTGAAGCTGCCTTTTCACTGCATGAACACCTTGAAAATACAGAACACCGAATCAGGCAGCTACAGCAGATAGTGCTGGTTGATGAGGAGGACCATAAAGGGGCGATCGTTATCCAGTCGATAGCAACGTTCTGGGGTGAGTACCGGAATCGTGTGTTGGAAGCCGTAAACCATTTGGGGTGGCGAGTTGATGAATCGATAGCATGTGATCAACGTTGCATTTCTCCATCTGATTTTGGTTTTCATAATGCAATCCGTTTGCCTAAAGGGGGGGTTCGTTTTATCGATTTTGAGTATGCTGGTTGGGATGATCCAGCTAAGACCATCGCAGACTTTTTTCTTCAGCCAGCGGTTCCGGTGCCGTTAGAGTATTACGACTATTTTGAGTCGCAGGTGTTGTCTCTGTTTGATCAGCCAGAACTATTGAAACAACGTACTCGGCTGCTGAGAACGGCTTATCAGATCAAGTGGTGCTGTATTGCGCTCAATGTGTTTCTACCGGTCCATATGGAGAGAAGAAAATTTGCTAACCCTCAGTTGGACTCAAATGCACTCAAAACCGATCAGCTATTAAAAGCTCAAACACTATTTCGAACCATTAAGGACTTCAGTTATGGCCTACATTGATTTCATGTCAGCAACACACAAAAGCACTTCGCGTGACTATCTTGCGCGGGTGAATGATCCAGAATTTCCAAAAGCTAAGGCTGCAACACTGGCTAAACAATGGGGCTATGACTACTGGGATGGTGATCGTCGTATCAACTATGGTGGCTATCGTTATATGCCGGGGCGATGGGCCCCAGTAGGGCAGGCGATGATCGACCACTACGGACTGAAGCCGGGAGACAAGATTCTCGATATTGGTTGTGGAAAGGGGTTCCAACTCTATGAGTTGACCCAGCTGCTACCGGGGCTTGAGGTGCATGGAGTCGATGTCTCCAGTTATGCCATTGAAAATGGGAAAGAGGAGATCAAGGATCACCTACAAGTAGGGAACGCTAACAGCCTTCCGTTTCCTGATGACTATTTTGATTTTGTCTTCTCTGTCACCGCTCTGCACAATCTGCATAACTATGACTTGGACAAGGCGCTGCGTGAGATGGAGCGTGTTGGCAAGAACAACAAGTATCTCTGTGTAGAGGCGTACCGGAATGAGGAGGAGAAGGCCAATCTTCTCTACTGGCAGGTGACCTGTGAGGCCTTCTGTACACCAGAAGAGTGGGAGTGGTGGTTCAATCAAACCGGTTATACTGGTGACTATTCCCTGATCTATTTTGAGTGAGAGAGTGATGACGATTCCAAAGACAATGAAGGCTGCCATCCTAGTGGAGCAGCGTAAACCGCTTGTGGTGGATGAGGTTGAGCTTCCAGATAGCTTGGATGTAGGGCAGGTGCTGGTGAAGATCCACTACAGTGGAATCTGTGGTTCCCAGCTGGGTGAGATTGATGGGGTGAAAGGGGAGGATCGATTCCTACCCCATCTGTTGGGGCATGAGGCCTCTGCTACCGTCATGGAAGTTGGACCAGGCGTCAGAACCGTTAGATCGGGTGACGCAGTTGTTCTGCATTGGCGAAAAGGACAAGGGATTGAAAGTGCCCCACCTAAATACCGTTGGCGAGGTAGGACGGTCAATGCGGGTTGGTTAACTACCTTCAATGAGTATGCCATTGTCTCAGAGAACCGTATGACCCCCATTCCTAGTGATAGTGATCTGGATGTTGCAGCGCTGTTTGGTTGTGCAGTGACTACTGGGTTTGGCGTGATTGAAAATGATGCAAATGTTCGGATGGGTGAGTCAGTTTTGGTATATGGATCAGGGGGAGTTGGGTTGAATATGATTCAAGCAGCAACGCTTAGGTCGGCATACCCAATCATAGCAGTAGACATTTATAGGAGTAGACTGGATTTGGCAAAAAAAATGGGTGCAACGCATGTCATGAACTCAAACGATTGTGATGTTGTCGAAAAAGTCAATGAAATCATGAAGAATAAAGGGCTCGACGTTTTTATTGACAATACCGGTAATGTAGATATTATTTCCATGGGTTACGGGATTACTAAGAAGAGTGGAAAAGTAGTGCTTGTGGGAGTACCAAAAAAAGGTAATAATATAAATATTCATTCACTGGACTTACACTACGGAAAAACAATGAAAGGAAGTGAGGGAGGGGGTGGGCAGCCGACTATGGATATACCAAGATACTTGGGTATGCTTGAAAATAGTATGTACTCATTAAGTAATGTAATAACAGATATATATTCTCTTGATCAAGTATCATATGCAATCAGTGATATGAGGTCCGGTGAAGTTGCAGGGCGGTGTCTCATTAAAATGAATGATTAAAATGGTAAAGCCAATACATTTAATTTTTGGGGGCAGTAAAGGTCTGGGTAATGATATTTTAACAGAATCAGTTTATAATAATAAAGAGGATGTCATTTGTATATCTAGAACAAGGCCTGTCAATACTGCTGGTGTGAGCTGGTTTTATGCGGATTTGACAGATGTCGAATCGATTCATGCAGTGGCAGAAAAAATCGAAGGATTGATGGCTGGCGTTAGAAAAATAACGTTTTCAATTAGGTATAGAAACAATGAAGATATAGAATCTTATGAAAATGCGATTGCATCGTATGTGTCAGAAGTGATATCAGTAGAGACAGTTTTAAAAACAATGGATTGTGTTTGCTATGATGATAATTGTACTCGTTCAATAGTTATTGTTTCATCAATAAACTCATCACTGATCAATGAGAAGGTTCCATTCTGGTATCATGCATCTAAGGCGTCCGTTAAAGTGGTGGGGAGATATTACAGGAACAGGCTTGCAAAAAAAAACATTAATGTTTCTGTTGTTGAGCTAGGTAGTTTTGTAAGAAGTGCATGCAACGGTGCTCAAGGTGTAAATGCGGGCTTACAGAAGGTTATTTTGAATTGCGGTTTGGGAAAATTGCAAACATCAAATGAGATAAGTAAATATGTTGACCATATTCACTCGACTCAGATGTTAGGTATGCCAGGGCAGTGTTATATATTTGATGATGGATGTTCAATAAAAGCAGTTGAGGACTATGATTTTGATTGAAAATAGCAGCTATCATATGCGGGATACTTGTCGACTGTGTGATTCATCTGATTTATATAAAGTTGTAGATTATGAGGATTCTGTTCCCGTAGATAACTATAGAAGCAGATTTCACCAGTATGTATCATTGGAGCGTATGCCGATGAGCTTGTATCAATGTGGGGCGTGCGGTCATGTACAGATGCGAACTGTTGTTGATCCAAATATCTTATATGGAGAATATATATACAATAGTCAAAGTTCTACAGATCTTTCGTCTCACTTTGATGGGCTTGTCGACTACTTGATTAAAACTATAGGAACCCCTGAAAATAATTTTGTTGTTGATGTTGGCTGTAATGACGGTCTGTTTTTGTCTAAGATGAGTGTTAAAGGGTATGATGTGATTGGTGTGGATCCATCTGAATCCGCAACTAATTTGGCAAAAGAAAGAAATGTAAAAGTCATTGTAGGTTTTATGGGTGATGATGTTGCGATTAGGTTGCTTTCTAAATATAGAAAAGCGACAGCTGTAACTGCATCAAATGTTTTCTCTCATGCTGATGACTTAAGTGAATTTATTGGCGGTATTTATAATATTCTTATAGAAGATGGTGTTTTTATTTTCGAGGTTTCTTATTTAGTAGACCTTCTTTTCTCCGGTGTTTTGGATTATGTTTATCATGAACATTTAGCGCATCATTCCATTAAGTCATTAAATGCTTTTCTCGGCAAGCATGGGTTTCAACTGGAAAGAATAGACCGCTTAAAAGTAAAAGGGGGGTCTATCAGGTGTCTTGCGAGGAAAAAATCTTCTAATATCTGTGTGTCGGATGTGGTGCATGAATATATTTACATGGAAAAAATGATGGGATTATATGAAAAACATACATATGATAGGCTGGGAAAATTTAAGCGTAATTTAAAAGATGTTGTGAATAAAGTTGTGTCTAGCGTTTCTGAGAAGGGAATAGTTGTAGGATATGGTGCTTCTGCTACAGCGACAGTGCTTTCTCAGGAGTTAGGGTATGCAGAAAAATTATCATTTATCATAGATGATAATATTAAAAGGCAGAAAACACTATCGCCGGGGCAACTTGTTCCTGTTGGTTCTATGAAAGATGTTAAGGGGTATAATGTTGAGTTGATCATTATTTCTGCATGGCGCTTCAAAAGAAATATCTTGAAAAATTGTGCTGATTACCTTGATAAAGGTGGGCGCGTTTTTATCCCTTTGCCGTATCCAAGTCTTATAACAAAGAAAGAAATAAGGGTGCTAGAATGATTTCTAAGACTGTTGAGCCACAATATGAAATATGCCTGAATGTGGAAAGTAAGGCTGGTAGAGCGAGATTAGGATTGATGTCTAATCAAGTTTGGCATGATGACCCTAAAAGATTATTGTTTGTGTTGAGTAGGTATAAATTTGTATCAAAAATGTTGTCGGGGAAGAAATCAGTTCTTGAGGTTGGTTGCTCTGATGCTTTTTGCACAAGAATCGTAAAACAAGTCATCCCAAATGTTGTTGCGGTCGATATCGACCCAGCCTTTATCTCTGATTATGCACTATTTGGCAATAGTGATGACTGGGGGATTGACTGTCGAGTACATGATATTTTGACAGGCCCGATTAGTGAAGGTTTTGATGGGTGCTATTCGTTAGATGTCTTTGAGCATATTGATCCGAAATATGAGGATGATTTCATTGTTAATTCACTAGGCTCTCTATCAAGTGATGGGGTTATGATAATTGGAATGCCATCAATTGAGTCACAAAAGTATGCTTCAGCTGGTTCAATTGCTGGTCATGTAAACTGCAAAGCAGGTGAATCATTGAAAGATCTATGTGAAAAATATTTTAAAAACGTCTTTATGTTTTCCATGAATGATGAAGTTGTTCATACTGGGTTTTTTCGTATGGCAAATTATATTTTCGCTGTTTGCACTAATCAAAAGATATGAATAAATATTTCGAAAAAAAACCAGGTGTCTGGTTCTCAGTATCTGATGTTGTTTCTGTTGAATATAATGATCTCCAAGTTCAAGCAGAGTTATGCCGTGGTCTTGAAAGAAAAAGAAGCAGAATATGTGCGCACTCTACTGAAGAGGATAGGATGCAAGAGATGTTTATAGCATTTTCTGGTGATTCATATATAAAACCTAGCAGGCATACTAATTTCGTCGAATCTTTTCACTTGATATCTGGTCGAGGGAAGTATGTCTTTTTTAATCATCAGGGTGATGTGATTTCAGATGTTAGATTGGGTAATTATCAAAGTTACTTGCCTTTTTATGTGAGAATTGATAGTAATGTTTGGCATACGTTCGTGCCATATACCGCCGATGTTGTCGCTCATGAGGTTTGTCAAGGGCCGTTTTTGGTAAATAATACAGAGTTTTCTGAGTGGTCTCCTGATGTAGATAGTCATGATTCGATTAATAGATATTTAGAGGATCTCACATATAGACCGGTTGATATTGTTAAGCAGTCTCAATGGGTGCGTATATCTGAAGAGGCTTATCAAATTGCATACAGTCCCGTGATTTCTATTAGTCGCGCTGATATTGATAGGCTTCTTGATGAAGTTAAATATACAAGAAGAGATCGCATAAGAGTTTTGGTTCATCCTGATGTTAGCCATCCATTACATGAAATGTTTGTTGTTTATAAAAAAACTACATATGTGATGCCAAATAAACATATTGGGAAAGATGAGTCTTTACATGTTCTACAAGGAGAGGCTGACTTTATTTTTTTTGATAATAATGGTGGAGTCATTAATGTTGTTCAGTTGTCATCAGATGATAAGAGTAAGAGTTTTTTTGTTAGAGTACCTAAAGAAATATATCATACAATCATAATGAGGAGTGAAATACTTGTTATGCATGAAGTTACCCCAGGCCCTTTTGTTAGAGAAGATACAGTCTGGGCTGAGTGGGCACCAAATGGAGATAATGAAAATCAAACATCAGAATATATGTATGATCTAGAAAAAAAAATCAAAGCGTTCTTGTTTTCTGAAAGATAAATGTTTTTCATATTTAATTAATTATGGGTGCCTCATTGACGATTATGCGCATAATATGCGATGTATGGTCTTTTGGGATCTTGTAACTGGGGTGCAGTGCTGAACAGCGTTACCTGTTGAATATCATGGCTGCGCATCGTTTTGTTGTCCACCTTTTTGGAAAAATGCTTATTTTAATCTCAAATCGCTTATTTAAACAGCCTATTAAAGGATAGAAAATGGGATTACCTGCCCCAATTATTGAATTATTTGCCCAAATACACACTGCTAAGAAAATCACTGGATCTGTAGGCTTTATCGCACGGCAAACGACTTATGCCACTTCAAATACATTGCGGGATATTGCTGAACGGTATTCGATTTCTGAGATGCATCACCCTAAGATTGAGCTAGATAATGAAACCCTTGCAGTACGCCAGCGAGGTGAGTTGCTATTTGGAAAAAAAGTGCAGACTATAACGGATAGATGTTTAATGAAATCGTTTGGCTGTGACAAATTAAATTTTATAGATCATTCCGATTATGAGAATGCTGATGTTATATGTGATCTGAATTACCCGATAGATGAGGAGCTCAAAGGAAAGTTCGATTTTATTTATAATGGAAGCTGTTTGGATAATATTTTCAATGTCGGCGTTGGATTGTCCAATATTAGCAGCCTATTAAGACCGGGGGGCAGGGTTGTTATGCTGGAGCACTGTTCGAATATGAACGGTCCTTATCTTATGTTTTCTCCAGGATGGTTTAATGATTTCTTCTCAGCAAACAATTATGCTGACTGCAAGATCTACATCGCTAGAGTGAAAAACAATGAAGATTTGCATTACGGACCTTGGGAGTTATGGTACTACGATTATTTAATAAGACCAGATGGAAATACACCCGGACAATCTCTCTTTCCTTACCTAAAAACATTTATAAAAAATAGATTGGGTATTCCAATCCACATTAAAGAACGAGATTTAGTGTGCATAGTTGTTGCTGAAAAAGGAAAAGATTCAACCGATGAGGTTATGCCTAATCAAGCTCAATATAGGTCTGACAGCGAATCTAAACGTTTACGATTGATCCAGGAAAATTGGGCATCAAAAAAGACAGATATATGTCCGTCCCTCTCTTCTAGTTTTTGCTTGCCAAAGCGACTGCCGCGAGGGTTCGTGCGATGCAACGATCTTGGTAATGGACTTACCTTCTAATTCAGCTTGTGACTGACAGCTTTCTGTCGTGCATATTCTTTTCTGAATAGATATTTATTTGATGTTTTCTGGAAAATTTAGGGTGTCCAAGTTTTTCTGAAGCATAAAAAATTCCTTTTAATTAGTTGTATGTTCAATGAGTTAGGAATGTGCTGTGATTCGAAGTGTAACGCCTAGAGCAAGTTTTAAGTTAAATAAAGTAAATTGTGACTACAGTTTTTGTATCAGGTATATTTAATGTGCTCCACCCTGGACACTTACGTTTACTGCGTTTTGCCAAAGAGAGTGGTTCTCGGGTGTTGGTTGCAGTGCTGAGTGATCGCCTTGCAGGAAATGCGGTTCATGTTCCTGAAATGTTGCGCCTGGAAGGTGTTAAAAGTAATAGCTGGGTTGATGATGCCTTTGTTGTTGATGAGCCAGTGATTCAGGTTATTGGGTGCTTACAACCTGATATTGTAGTGAAAGGTAAGGAGCATGAGGATCGCCACAATCCTGAAACTGATATTGTTTCCAGTTATGGTGGACAACTGATTTTCAGTTCTGGAGAGTCTCTCTTCTCTTCGCTTGAGCTGCTGCAAAAGGAGTTCCACGAGGCTTCACTGCGTACCATCAATAGCCCGGAGGATTACCTAGCTCGTCATGCCATCGATAGAAAACGGGTTGAGACCATATTAAAGCAGTTTGCTTCTCTCAGAGTGTTAGTCATAGGTGATATGATCGTTGATGAGTACATTACCTGTGAGCCTTTGGGAATGTCTCAAGAGGATCCAACGATTGTTGTCACGCCAGTTGATACTACCCAGTTTATCGGTGGAGCAGGAATTGTTGCCGCTCATGCATCTGGCCTTGGTGCTGAGGCTAGTTTTATCTCGGTGATCGGTAGAGATAGTGCGGGGAAGTATGCTGAAGATGCCTTGGTTAAGGCAGGGGTGAATGTGTTACTAGTTAAAGATGAGAGCCGCCCTACCACACTAAAACAGCGTTTTCGTAGTAAGGGTAAGAGTTTGTTGAGAGTTAGTCACCTTCATCAAACGGCTATTGGTGCTGTTTTACAGCATGATATACTGGAGTTCTTTGAAGAGAAAATACGTGAGATCGATTTGCTAGTCTTCTCTGACTTCAATTATGGCGTTTTACCACAAAAAGTGGTTGATCAGCTTATTAGGTTGGGTAAGTTGCATCATGTGATGATGGTAGCGGATAGCCAATCGTCATCGCAGATTGGTGATATTAGTCGTTTTTCTGGAATGGACTTGATTACTCCAACAGAGCGTGAGGCCAGAATAAGTACTCGCAACCATGAAGATGGTTTGGTAGTTATGGCAGAGGAATTGCGCCAACTCTCTGAGGCAACCAATATTTTGTTAAAATTGGGAGGAGAGGGGGTGTTGATTCATGCAGACAATGATGAGGTAGATGGCTGGTTGACAGACCGAGTTTGTGCGCTCAATTCAGTGTCGCGTGATGTTGCTGGTGCTGGTGATAGTTTGTTGATAGCCAGTGCTATGGCTTTGGCTAGTGGTGGGAGTATATGGGAAGCAGCCTACATTGGCTCATTGGCAGCGGCGATCCAAGTTGGGCGGGTAGGAAATACACCAATTAAATCAGAGGAGTTATTACAGGAGTTGCATTTGTGAGGGCAATTTTATTGTCTGCAGGGTTAGGAACTAGGTTGCGACCTTTAACTAATGAAGTCCCTAAGTGTTTGGTTCCAATTAATGGAAGGCCGTTACTTGATATATGGCTAGAGAAATTGACTTTGTCAGGTTTCGGGCCTTTTCTTGTTAATACCCACTATTTATCTGGACAGGTTGAAGAGTATGTTGTCTCATCATCTTATCGTGATATTGTACAATTGGTGTATGAGCCAGTTCTGCTTGGAACAGCGGGAACGTTAATACATAATCTCAATTTTTTTGAAGAACAGCCCGGTTTATTAATTCATGCAGACAATTATTGTATTACTGATTTCAATAAATTTATACTTGCACATAATGCTCGTCCTAAAGAATGTTTTCTTACAATGATGACTTTTAGAACTGAAAAACCGTCAACTTGTGGTATTGCTGAGCTTGACGAGAGGGGGGTTGTGGTGAATTTTCATGAGAAAAAGGATAATCCTCCTGGTGATCTGGCGAATGGCGCAATTTATGCTCTTTCTGTAGGTTTTATGAAAATACTACAGAATGAATTTGTGGGTGCTTCTGATTTTAGTACTGAAATTATACCTATGATGTTAGGTAATATTTTCTCTTATGAGGTAGATGGTGTGTTAATTGACATTGGTACTCCTGAAGCTCTTGCGTCTGTAAATGAAGGCTTTGGTATTAGTTAGTGCATTACTTCTTTGTGAGGTACTTTATGGATTATTAGTATGAATAAAATAACAGATTTGCAATCAATTAGTAGGAATTCAGCTGTCTGTCTTGCACCTGCAGGAGGAGCTTCTCTTCGATTTTTATTGAAACTTAAAGAGCATAGGCCTGACCTGGAAATAAATTGCTTTCTGGATTCGTATAGATCAGGTGAGTATTCAGGTATACCAATAAGATTGATTGAAGATGATCTTGATATAGATGAAAATCTAAATATTATTATTGTAATGGAGCGTGATTCAATTAGAGATAATATCAATAAAAGATTACTGAGTTGTGGGTTTGGTAATATATTGTATGTTGATGCTGAGCTGTCCTTAAAATTATCAGACATGAAATACAGGCATGATGCCATGTATTTTTTTTATGATTTAAGTGTTAATTCAATGAATTTTGAATACATGGTCGCTCTGTGTCATGCTGATGCAATTAGGAAGAATAAAGGTATAAAATATCTTCATCCGATTATTGTTCCAAACCATAAATTATCTGTATTTGATATGTCGAGAAAATCATTAAAGGAGTCCAATGCACCTCTAGAAGGAGATGATAATTGGTTTTTATATAATGTGATCTCTTTATCGCCATTGTTGTTGCCTTCATGTGAGTCAATCTCAATACTGTCTAGTAGAGATGAAGCTGAACTTTACCTTATGAATAATTCGGCACCTATATTTCCTGAAAATTATAATATTTCAAATCCAAAACAGTTGCCTAGTGTGTTAAATGTTATGAGTTCAAGTTATTTTGATGCGTATTCATTTGCACGTCCTTTGAGTAGTAGTAATTTTTCATTAATTTTTGTGGATCAATGGTTAAATAATAACTGTATTGATATGGATAAATTAGTAGTGATTACTCTTCGTCAAAATAAAATGGACATAGAGAGAAATAGTAATATTTCCGCATGGATATGTTTTGCACAATATATTCAGAGTTTTGGATATGTGCCTGTTTTTGTAAAAGATACATACAATGTATATGATAATAACGGTGTTGATCAATTTTTGATATTTGTTGAGGCATCCACAAATGTAGCTATTAGGATGGCCTTGTATGAGAGGGCTCTCTTGAATATGACTGTTAATACAGGAACAATATCTCTATGTTATTTTAATAAGAATGTAAGATATCTAAATTTTATCTATATATCTGATATTGCTACAGGAAAGGAAGAGTATCACAAGTTGTCAGGAACTCCATATGGGTCTCAATATCCTGCCTCAGGCCCATTTCAGCGATGGGTATGGGGAGGGAGTGATGATTGTACAGTTTTGGTTTCTGAGTTTGATAAAATGGTGAAAGCAATAGAAATGAAATAATAATGGTAAATATTCAGAGGGCAGTGTAATTAGAGTGCAAAATAAAGTTAGTCTTGATAAATTGATATTCTTTTATAATGTTTTTGGCTTATAATATTTGTTTGGGATCTTGGTCAGATTAGAATTTCTAGGTAACTTCAGTTTTTAAATAAGTGAACTATTGATTTACACTAGTGTCCGGTTAACTCAGTATTGGAAATGATTTCACTAGCAATAGATCTACCTAACCCATTTTTTGAAGTGTCATTGACTTTAACCGAACATGAGTTGTTGCACGTCCGCGTCATGAAATCATGATGTTATGTGTGAAAAAATAGATTTTTTTGAGTTAACCGGACAGCAATGATTGATTTATAAAATTTTAGAGAAGATTTAAGGTGAGTATTTGGGAAACGAATGTTTATGCAAAAGGGCGGCAGTTGAATCGATATCCCTATGATTCAGTGGTCAGCGATGTTTTTCGCTGGTCTTCAGGCCGAGATCGGGCAGATTTGCGTGTGCTTGA
>Ga0233441_1000776_pt1 | contig 33297 bp, 15 predicted proteins | sample SI_123_September_4_FD_182781 | JGI IMG/M metagenome (GOLD analysis project Ga0233441, IMG submission 182781) | Seawater microbial communities from Saanich Inlet, British Columbia, Canada - SI_123_September2016_135_MG | ecosystem: Environmental > Aquatic > Marine > Inlet | place: Canada: British...
CGTCCTAGTTTATCTTTAAATGTGGTAATACTTTTACTGTAGTCGCATGTTTTACTTGCCCAACTAACTGGAATATCAATAATAGTATCCTGCGGAATATCTTTCAGAATAGATGCTGCCGATTTACCTGTCTTTTTAATTGTGGATTTACTTAACTCATGTACTAACCATGAATAACTCTCAGCAAAACCATTAGCTGAAAATAAGCCTGTTAAAACGGCCACTACAATCGCTAAATTAATTTTTTTCAAACCTTACTCTCCTAATTTTTATGGGTTTTCCCAGTCATTCCAATAATTAGTCTCAAAGTCGCAAGCATCACGACATTCTTTATTTTTACGTTTTACTTCTTCACTTTCCCGCTCCATATACATCTCCATCTCTCGTTGGTGGAGAGCAGAGGTTGAATCAGGAGTATTTATATTGTCACTGGTTGCACCCATCTGGTAATTATTATGGCCAGTATTATTAATCTCAAAAAGAGCCTTTTTATTCTGGCTTACGCTAAGCACAATAAAATAGAAAATCCCCATTGGGATCATAATTAGCAAATTATTGTTATAGCCATAAGCAGTATCAACAATCTGCATAAATTCCTGTTGTCCGGATATGTATTCAGGTAACAGGTAAAGCATTTCACCCGCCATACTGAATACAGCAATAATCAACGCTAAAATAAGCGGCATTATTCCCAGGAGAGCTGTACGTATTTTCCACTTTTGGGGAATCAGTGTTTTCTTAACTATTTCCAGTGACGATAGCGCAACTATTACAAAAACGTAGAATAGGGCTGGGGTAAATAGCCAGGGAGCATTTTCAAGATTCATAACTCACTCCATATAATCCTTCTTTCCTCATTTATATATGATACTTAATATTTGTAGAACTACCAGAGGAGAAATCTATTACCACGCACCAAATTATGGCACTTCTCCAATGAATACTGGGTTAATATGTTAAAAACCCATCTTTACATATTGATAAAAAGCAAAGGAAAGATTATTCTTTACAGATAATTACAACGTAAAGAGGTTTATGTATGCCCATTGTAAGCTCTAAAAGACAAATAACATTACCCGCTGATCAATGTAGAACTGCGGATATTAACCCTGGCGATGAATACGTTAGTTTTGTGGATAACCTGGGGCATATCACCATTATAAAAAAAATATCGGGTGCTGCCAGTGGGTTATTGAAGGATATTAAGATTGATAAGCGACTTAGTGATGAATCATCATTACACAGTGCTATCTCTTCATGATAGCCATTGATACCAATGTTTTACTACGTTATTTGTTGAATGATGACCCCAAGCAATCAAAGAAGGCATCAGCTGTCATACAAAGTTCACAAAAGGTATTGATCACGGATGTTGTACTGGTTGAGACAATCTGGACACTCAAAGGGAAAAAATACAACCAGGGCAAGGATAGCATTGTGAAAGTGATCAGTGCATTATTTGAAGAACCTAATCTGTGCTTTGAAGATGGGCAATCCGTCTGGCGGGCATTGGTCGACTTTAAAAATGCAATAGCTATCAAAGCAGGTACTAAACAGAAAATGGCTGATTTCCCTGATGCTCTGATTGTTAATAAAGCTCAGTTTGCATCCAATAACTTAGGGGAGGAATTGGAGGGTGTCTATACATTTGATGTGGCAGCACAAGCCTTGCCCGGAACGAAGGTACCTTAGAAATTAAATGAACCAAGAATTAATAACAAACATCGCAAAACTAAGAACCTGCGTAGCCTTTCTCGGCGAAAAAGAACAGCACAACTGGTGGTCGAGTTCTTTTCTGTCGAAAACTGGAGAAGCTTTTTTAAATCCTGTTTTCCCTAAAACAAGTATTCTGGCTCGTATAAATGGTGCAAGTGCAGCAGCTCAAATTGTTCACGATGAACATATTGGCATTGGTGATGTACATCATCTATTTCGGTTGTCTGAGACTATAGAACATCAAATCACACAGTTTCTATCTAAGGATTATCCGGCAGATGGATGCATAGACTCGGATGACGAGGCTATTTCTCAACTGAAAAGCCTGGCTGATGAAGAGGCCATTCAAGCGGTTGGTCCCTTACTGCTCGATCAGAACGATATAAGTAAAACAGTTATCAAAAAAATGGCTTCAGCTTATCTGGCAGGTTTTCAAAATAATGAAGCTGTATTTCCCTTTTATCGGGGTACGCTGTGACGGGGCAGGTTTTATACACAGCTCAACTAGGTGCAGGATTAGGTTTAATTGAAGAAACTCAAGCTTTACTAAATTTATGGCAACCAGGCATGACTGTACAAGAACTCTATCAAGTTGCCCTGGATTCTGGTGAGTTTCCCAATGTGACTGCTCGTAGATTGCGTAATATTGTTACTGAATGTTTTGCTCCACGCTATCTAAAACCACAACCTCAACCTGCTATCTGGTTGCAACAACTTAATCATCGGACAAATGCAAGGTCGCTCAATCAACTTTTCTTTATTTACACAGCTAGAGCAAACCAAATTTTTCGGGATTTTGTAACACAGCTTTATTGGGATCGATATGCGTCGGGCTATACCGAACTCTCTTCTGATGATTCACACGAGTTTGTTGATCGTGCTACTAAAGATGGTAAAACAAAAAAACTTTGGTCTGATACAACCATTAAACGAAACTCATCCTATTTACTTAGCATTTGTGTAGATTACGGTCTGCTTCGACCCGCAACACGATCATCTCGGCAAATAACTTCGTTTCGCCTGGAAACTGCCGTAACTATACTGCTTGCATACGAATTACATCTTCAAGGTGTAGCAGATAACAACCTTATCAATCATCCAGATTGGCACTTGTTTGGCCTGCAACAGGATGATGTTAGGGATGAGTTAAAAAAATTGAGTGTACATAAGTTTTGGATCATTCAAAGTGTTGGCGATGTTATATCGATTAGCTGGACTTATAAAAATATGGAGGAGGTCATAGATGTCATCATTGAAGCAGGACTTTGATGAACTGGTAGTACGCATCAAACAGGGCAGAGACTTTCAACATGCGAGTTTTGAACCTATTTACTACCTGGTGTTTTCACCCAGGCAAATTATTGATGTAAAGCGTCAAACTAAACCCTGGATACAAATGCTACATAAGCAAGGATGGAGTGTTCATCAGTTCTCCATTGCTGAACATATCAATAAAATTCTGAAATCAGTACCTACCTTTCGTCGTAATTTATGGCTTAAACAAGATGCTGCAGCGCCAATGGACTGGGATAAAACTAATAAATCATTGGCAAATACCTTAATTGATCCAATAAAAGGTTTGCAGTCAAAACTAGAACAGAAATTAAATGAACTTGAAGGTGATGATAAGGCTTTGTTACTGGTAACAGACCTTGAAGCCCTACACCCTTACATGCGTATAGGCTCAATTGAGAGTCAGTTACAAGGTCGGTTCCATGTGCCAACAGTATTTTTATACCCTGGTGTAAGAACAGGGCAGACAGGTTTGAAGTTTTTAGGGTTTTACCCAGAAGATGGTAACTACCGCTCCATGCACGTCGGTGGCTAATAATAAATAGGAAGCATCATGCAGATAAAGCAATTATTTGACCCAAGCAAGGGTATAGAGCGAGCTATTGAAAAGGTGATCAGCTATGGAGCCGATGCCGAGAAACGCTTAAAAACTGAAATTTCAGAATATGTCGCAACGGACAGTATCGAGGAGCACTTTGGAGATCTTCTCTCTAAAATGCAACTGGCCATGGAACAAGGTGGTGAAAATGAAATCGGTGTTTGGGTATCAGGTTTCTATGGCTCAGGTAAAAGCTCATTTACAAAATACTTAGGTCTGGCTTTCGATGATTCTGTTGTTGTAGACAGTCGCCCGTTTATTGATCACCTAAAAGACCGATTAACCAAAAGCCAGACCAAATCATTATTAAATACAGTGGCCAAACGTTTTCCAGCAGCTGTCATCATGTTAGACCTTGCTTCAGAGCAAGTTGCAGGTGCAACCATGGTAGATGTAGCCACCGTGCTCTATTACAAGGTACTGCAATGGGCAGGTTATTCCCGGAATCTGAAAGTTGCTGCGTTAGAGCGTAAGTTGCAAAAAGATGGTCGTTATGATGAATTTCTCGAAATATTTAAAACCTATACAGAAGGTGAAGACTGGAAAAGTCTACAAAATGATGAATTAGTCGTTGATGGATTAATACCATCAATCGCCCATGAAATGTATCCACAGTTTTTTAAAAGCGATTCAGCATTTACAACTGAATCCAGCGAAATTATCCGTTTTGAAAATGACCGTGTTGCCGAGATGATAGATATTGCTCGCCAACACTCTGGCAAAGAATACATTATTTTTATTGTCGATGAAGTTGGTCAATATGTAGGTTCACGAGATAACCTTATCCTGAATCTCGATGGCCTTGCCAAAAACCTTAAAAATATTGGTGATGGCAAGGTGTGGATGATTGGAACTGCACAACAAACACTCACTGAAGACAGCGAAAAAGCAGCTCTTAATTCAGCGCAGCTCTACAAATTAAAAGATCGATTCCCGATTCAAATCAATTTAGAATCTAGCGATATAAAAGAAATTTGTTATCGTCGTTTATTAGGCAAATCTCCTGATGGAGCAGAACAGCTTGGTAAACTGTTTGACCAGCATGGACAGGGATTACGACATGCAACAAAATTAGAAGATGCCAGGGTCTATGAAGCTGATTTCGATAAAGAAAGTTTTACAAATCTTTATCCTTTTCTACCCGCGCATTTTGAAATCTTACTCACACTACTAGGCCAATTAGCCAAATCAACTGGTGGCATAGGTTTACGTTCCGCCATAAAAGTTATCCAGGATATACTGGTTGAAGGCGTTAACGGCCAGGCAATCGCCAATCAGAAAGTCGGTTGGCTTGCCAATACCGTCACCTTATATGACGCGCTCGAAAAGGACATTAAAAGTGCATTCCCTACCAAGCATCAAGCGGTAGGTAAGGTACAAAGCTCTAACTATTACGACAGCACATTACATATCAATATTGCCAAAACCGTTGCCGTGCTAGAAATTCTCACCAATTTGCCGGTAACACGTCAAAATACACTGGCACTAATGCATTCTGATATTAGCCAAACCCAGAACGAAGTAGCGTTTAATACCGCTGTCGATGACCTCATCAAAGAGGCCAGCATTCCCTTCAGTGAACAAGATGGTTACCTTGGTTTTATCAGTGAAAAGCTTACCGAGATACAGCGTGCTCGTAACGAGATAGCCCTAAAAACAGTTGAATTGCGCAGAATCCTGAGCGAAACCCTTAAAAACAGTTTGTCACCTTTACCAAAGGTGCAAGTTGAGGGTTCGCTTATTGTAGAGACAGGCCTAAAACTACAAAATACCAACGGTCTGCCTAGCGGTTTAGCCGGTGAAAGAAATGCAGTACAAACCCTGGTCGATTTCGTTGATCCCGTTGAATATGACAAAACCTTAGCTGATTTAGTCATAGACTCTCGTGAAAGAGCTAATCAAAGCACCATCTACCTGCTAGGACGAAAATCTCCAGAGGTCGATGATCTACTCGCCAATATCTATCGCTGCGAAGAGATCGCCAGGCGACACCGCAACGATGCGGATAAGGAAGTAAAAGAATACTGCAACACAGAGCTAGATCGTGCACAGGGTAAGCTAGTGCCAGAATTACAACGTATCTTAAAACGAGCACTCCAGGCCGGTTCGTTCGTGTTTCGTGGTACCCCAACCGCCGTCGATACCTTTGCCCAGGACTTGCTCGAAGCTAACAAGAAACATTTGAGAGATGTGGGTAACCGCGTTTATGAGCGCTATAACGAAGCCCCCATTCGTGCTGATAGTGTACTTGCAGAGAAGCTACTAAGGGCTGGTTTAAGTGGTGCTACCAGTGTGACAGACCCACTGAGTCTTGTTATCAAAGATAGCTCAGGTAATTTTACCATCGATGAAAACCATAAAGGGCTGGTGAGTATTCGTTACTATATAAAGAGCAGTGGTACGGTTGAAGGCAAAAAAATCCTTGAGTATTTCAGCCGCCCTAAATTTGGTTGGGCTCAGGACACAACCCGATATATGTTAGCGGCCATGCTGATCGCAGGAGATATCAAACTTAATGTTGCAGGTCGAGAACTAACCAGTGTTGGCCAACAAGCGATTGATGCCTTTAAAACAAACAGAAGTTTAGCCAATGCTGGTGTGTCTCTGCGAGATGACAAGCCCTCAGCCAAAATCCGTGCAAGTGCCGCCGAACGGCTGGGAGAAGTGATAGCCGATGGCAACATGGTCCTCCCCCTGGAAGATGTGATCAGTAAATCAGCACAAAAAAACTTCCCTGTATTCCAAAAGCAATTTGCCCCCTTGGGTGAAAAACTCAACCGCTTAAACGTACCGGGCCAACAGCGGGTAGAAGAGTTACAACAAGCATTAGCCGATGTTTTGTTTAACGATTGTTCAGATGCCACACTGCGTATGGGGGCGGAAGATTCTAATCTGTACAGCAATCTAAAATGGGCAGCAGAGGTTAAACTCAGTTTGGAGCAAGGTTTAGAGTCAACACTCCAGGAATTAGACAGTCAGTCCAGGGGTATCGAGCGTTTGCCTGGCTCAGGCATACCTGGTGATTTGAAAACCGAATTGGCCGAAACGTTATCACAGCTTAAACAACGACTAAATCAGGATGACTTTTATCAACACCAGGCCGATCTATCTATCACGCTAAGTGACATAAAAACACTAGTGGCAGATGCAGCCAACAAGATGACTCAAGACGTAGAACAAAGCCTGATAGATGCACAGGAAGAACTGCCAAGAAGTCCCGGCTGGGAAGAGATAACTGTGGATGAACGTAACAACCTTTTAGGGCAGTTAGAGCAGTTTGGTGGAAAGGTTGAGCAGTCATTATCAGGTATTCACGAGCTGCTTAATCGTGATTATGAAGTCACCAGCACTTTGCGCAGCTTGCAAAAATCAGTTAAAGAAACAGCTGAACAACGGCGTTTACAGCGCGAGAAAGAAAAGAAAGATCGACTGCTCCAAGAAAAAGCGGCAGGAACCTACAAACCAACACTCTATCAACGTAAATTACCCGTACCGAATAGAATCAATTCAGTGGCAGGTATTGAGTCATTGATCATAAATTTACAACAATTCAAACAGGAACAGGATGATTACGATGAAATAGAAATTATTTTTGAATTATCAGATAAGTCATTGGATTCAGATAATAACGAAAGCGGCTAATAGAGAAGGACGAAGCAACATGGCATTTGATCAAGCAACACGTAACCGTCTGCAAAAATTTGTAAGCGAAGGGAGAAAACTGCTCAGTGAAGAGTTTACCCAACAGCTACAAAATACCTATGGACTTGATCCTATAACCGGGACTATTGCCGCATTGATCGACCTGCCCAGTCTAAGCCCGAGTGAGCAACAAACAGCAAAACTTTTACGTGACACACTGGAACATTATTTAGCTGCCAGCCATAAGGCCGACCCTCATGCCGATAAAGCTATAGTCACAGCGGCACTTGACAGAATCGTGCGTGAACAGGCTTTTACAGTATTAAACCGCCTGGCAGCATTGCGCATGGCTGAAGCTCGACAGTTTGTAAGGGAGTCCATCAGTCAAGGCCACCAATCTCAAGGCTTCCGGCTTTACAAAGATATAGCAGGTAGTGCTCTGGGTGAAATGGGGCAGGCTTATCAGGTATATCTCTTCAGTGTGTTTGATGAATTGAGTTTAGATCTGGCGGTATTGTTTGATCGATATTCCTCACAAGGTCGTTTATTTCCTCGTGAAACCGTACTCATGGAATTGCTTGATCTTATTAATAACGTTGAGCTTGAATTACTATGGTCAGAAGATGAAACCATAGGTTGGATATATCAATACTTCAATTCCAAAGAAGAGCGCAAAAAGATGCGCGATGAATCGCAAGCCCCACGAAATAGCCGTGAGCTTGCAGTACGCAACCAGTTTTTTACTCCGCGTTATGTGGTGGAGTTTTTAACGGATAACACGCTTGGGCGAATTTGGTATGAAATGACCAAAGGTCAAACATCTTTGGTTGATAGCTGCCAATATCTGGTTCGAAGGCCTAATGAAGTTTTCCTGGAAACAGGTCAGCAAGTACCCGAAGTAATTTCCCCTGATAATAGTAAAGAACTCAGTCAGGAAGAGCTGATGCAACAAACTGTTTATATTCAGCATCGGCCCTTAAAAGATCCACGTGATATAAAAATGCTTGATCCTGCCTGTGGCTCCATGCATTTTGGTTTGTATGCCTTTGACTTGTTTGAAAAAATCTACAGTGAAGCCTGGGATATAGAAAAGTCGAATGCTCCGGGAATTTTTGTACGTGAAAAAATAGATGATGAGGATCGGCAGGCTTTGCATCAAGACTATGATTCAAAAGAAGCCTTTCTGGCGGATGTCCCCAGACTAATTATTGAGCGCAATATTCACGGGGTGGATATAGATACCCGTGCTACCCAAATTGCAGGTCTTTCTCTATGGCTTCGCGCACAAAAGTCCTGGACAAATAATGACATTCAACCCAATAAACGACCTAAGATTCAACGTTCTAATATTGTTTGTGCTGAACCTATGCCGGGTGAGAAGCATTTACTTAAAGAATTTACAAGTCAAATTCAACCTCGTGTATTGGGCCAGTTAGTTGAAGAGATTTTTGACAAAATGCAGCTGGCAGGTGAAGCGGGTACATTACTGAAAATTGAAGAAGAAATTCAGTCAGCCATAGAAGAGGCTAAATCACAGAAAGATGAAAATATTCTTGAAGTACAAGGTGGCCTTTTCGAGGAGAATAAGTGGGAGGTTAGAGAAGGTAAGCGTTATTACAATTTTGGTGATGTTGATGATGATTTTTGGAATCAGGCTGAACATTCAATACTAACTGAGCTTGAGCGTTATGCTGAATCGGCAATCGGATTTGGCTCAAGTCAAAAGCGATTGTTTGCTGCAGATGCGGCTAAAGGATTTGCTTTTATCGATTTGTGTCGTAAACGTTTTGACGTTGTTTTGCAAAATCCTCCATTTGGTGATGCCTCAAATAAAAGCAAGAAATATACAGATAAAGAGTATAAATCTACAAAAAATGATATTTGTGGGTCTTTTGTTATACGTGGTATGGAATTGTTAAATCAAGGTGGACTCTTTGGTGCTATTACTACGCGTCTATTGCTTTTTATACAATCATTCAATGGGCTAAGAAATGAAGTATCAGATAGAGGTGCTTTTAATCTAGTATCAGATTTTGGTTATGGCGTGCTCGATGCGATGGTGGAAACAGCTTGTTACACAATTTCTAAAAATGAGTCATTGCAGATTAATGAAGTTGGTTTTATAGGTTTACTTAATGAAGTTGATAAAGAAGTATCATTTGGAGAGACGATAAAGAACCAAGAGATCATTTGGAAAAAGGCTGAGCTTTTTAAGCAGGTTGAGGGGGCGCCTTTGGTGTATTGGGTGCCAGATTCATTTTTGGCTAGATATACCGAAAATTGCTCGTTTCAATTAATTGGAGGGTCCACGAATCCTGGGACGCAGACCTCTGATGATTTTCAGTTTTATCGCTTGGCTTGGGAAATGGGCGTTGTTGATTTTGTTCATTCAGATGAATCTGATGGAGATTGGACGTTAGTCACGAAGGGTGGAGAATATTCACCATGGTGGGATGATGTACATCTCATGCTGGATTGGGCAGATAATGGTTATCGGGTTAAAAATTTTGTTGATGGAAAAGGGAAACTCAGATCTGTTTTAAGAAGTTTGCCAAAAATGTATGAGGCATGTGCAACTTATCCATATAGGACTACAAGTGGATTTGGGATGAGGTATATGCCCAAAGGGGGGAGCTTTAGTGTTGGTGGGTGGGGAGTATTTTCACCAGAAAACTATAATATATTTGAAGTTCTTGCTGTTTATAATACTAGGTACGCAAGAACGTTCATGGAGATTCTATTAGGACAGGGCGATTCTTCTGTATCTGGATCTGCAGCTAGAAATCATGTTGCTGATGCTGTTGGCGGCATCCCTTTTCCTAAAATAAAATTACCGATAAGTGTTAGTGCTAATGTTCAAAGAATTATTGAGCTATGGATGGAATTACATGAAAGTGAAACTTCCTTTCATTATGAGGCTCCTTTAAAGTTCGATCCTGCAGGGATGTCATATGAAAATATTTGCAATCTTGCATGGAGTCATAGAGCTAGTCTACTGAAGTTGGTATCTGGTTTGTATAACAATATTGAGGCTGCAGTAGAAGATTCATATGAATTCGATTCCAATGAACTTGCTTATATAGATGAAGCTGAAGGGCAATCGCTTTACTCTTATCCTCGGTCAACAGTTAATAAGGACGCTCTGCTTGCGTTCGTAAATATGAATATTCAAGATTTAACTTCTTTTTCAAAAAATAAATTGGGGCCTGCAAGATATATTGTTAAAAAATCATATTTTATTGATCGGCATTTAGATCTTTTCTGTCATGTGTATGGATGTCATATAGCTGATGTGCTGGATGCCTACGAGTCTATTAGTCCTTTACAGACTAATTTTTCTGCTGACCTTGCGCATAAAATATTAAACTGGATTGTTGGCTGTCTTCTTGGGCGTTGGGACATTAATGTTTTAAAAAATAGATTAAATGCCCCCATTGGTCTTTCTGGTTTCGAATCTTTATTGTCAAATTATGAGTCTATTTATAAAGAACGAAGCGGGAAGGAATTTCTGGTTCACTCATCAATAAAAAGTACACTTGTTGATGAAATATCCGAGTGTGCTGAAAAAGTTTTTGGTGTTAAATATGATGCAATAATAAAAAGCATGCTCGATCAAGTAGGGGCCGTCTCTATAGAAGAATATTTTTGTGATCCTAAAAGATTCTTTGCCTGGCACTTGTCCGTACACTCTAAAAGTCGTAGGCAAGCACCAGTTGTCCTTCCGCTGTCTTCTAATCAAGGAAAAATTATTGTATTTATACATTATAAAAATCTATCCATTGATTTGATGTATCAGGTAATAAATGAAGTCATTGAACCACTTATATCAAACTGCGAAGAAGATTTAAAAACTCTAAATATTACTGAAGATCGTGATAAGCATGAGGAGTCTCTCCAGTTTATGGAAGATGCCTATGATTTTCGAGACTGCATTAAAAAACTTTGCAATAACTGGGAGTTCTATCCTCAAGATGGAGCAGTTATCGCTCTATCGCCATTAAAAAATATGTTTAAAAATACACAATGGGTGGGGCGTCTTACAAAAATAGAAATTGACCTTAATGCCGGTAAATATGATTGGGCAATGTTATCAACTCATTATTGGCCAGAACGAGTTTACAAAAAATGCCACCAAGACCGTAGTATCGCCATCGCCCACGATGTAGAAGCAGAACTATGGGAAGAGGTTGAGGTACCGGCTGCTAGAGGCAGTGGTACAAAATGGGTTTGGAAGCCAAAAGAAATGACCGAAGCCGAACTTGATGCTTACATCCAACTGAAAATCTCTAAGGATAAGTCGCTTTCATGAACATAGAAGAATATATAACCAGTCAGGTTTTTGAAAAGCGCCTAGAACAACGTGTTCTAGTAGTATATGACGAACATCACCACTATCACGATATCTGTGAAGCATTAGCATCTGACACTATTACCGTAGTGGATACCTCAGATTCCAGCATAGAAAGCCGTGAGCAAGCCCTGGAGAATATTGCAAGCTTTGGCCAGAGCGGTAACAAACTACTGGTGTATGTGCCTGCTGCTGCTCCAGTGACCGACGAGGATAAACAACGTGATCCGTTTAGTCTATATGGCGCCTGTGGTGAGGTATTTCCCAATGGAGATGGAGACAATTATTTAAGCCTTTGCCTAAAGGCAAAACCAGATCACCAAACCGAAGTGCGTCAGGCATTTGAGCAAGACCCTAATCCAGGTTTTGCGGTGATTAATGGTATTGGTGGAGGCTTGCAATGGCCAACGTTAAGAGCTTTGTTAAAAGTTGAATCCTCACCAGAGATTATTAACGCATTAATGGTGCCAGAATCTGCTCAGCTATCTGAACTTGAAGCCAACGAAGCCTGGGCTGCAGAAGCTAAGCATCTATTTAAACAGGTGTTAGAGTTATCGCTGACCACACGCGGTAAAAAATGGAAGTCTATCAGTGAAGAACTTTGGCGTTTTGTGTTATTCAGCGAATTTGTATTCGATTTTCCCGGTGATTTACCCGAGAGTCTTACTACTGTACCTTGTGCGAATATCGCCGCCAGACCGATTATAGAAAGTTTATGTGATGGTCTGCGACAAGACCTGCGCAAACAGGAAAAGTATATTCAGTATGCCGAGCAAATTGAACGGGATTTAAACCTGGAGCAAACTTGCCAGGCTGTTACTGATTTAGGCGTTCGAGATACGTTTCCATTTGAAGAACGAACCTTCTTGCAATTAGCCATAGATGCCGTTGATACCGATGATATTGAACTGCTTAATAAAATTCTCTCGCGTCATAAAATATCGGTGTGGAGCTACCGCGGTGAAAACGAAACACAGTGGGATTTAGTTTCCGCCGCCAAAAGCCTTATAGAAGCCTGTGGCAATTTACTTAGACAGTTACCCGAGCACAGCTCTACCCAGGCTGCTCTTCTTGATTTTTATTTAACCCATCTACGCGAAGCAGATCGCTTACAACGTGAATTTGAACAGGCCTATACCGATTATTGGGATGAACATGGTCTATTAACCCCGGTGATTAAAAAAGCTCGAAAGCAATACCGTCAGTTAGCAGAAAAGGTTGAAATACTCTTTACTAAACAGCTGGTTGATACGGGCTGGCCCCCTCCGGGGCGTTTATACAACGCTGATGTATTTGATGAAGTTGTCGCGCCTAAATTACAAACCAGTGGTCAACGCGTTGCTTTCATTATGGTAGATGCTCTGCGTTTTGAGTTAGGCCTGGAACTTGAAAAACAACTCAAAGATGAATTTGAAATATCCTTAAAACCTGCCTATGCCTGCTTACCCAGTATTACCTTAATTGGCATGGCCAGTTTATTGCCGGGTGCTGGTAAAGAACTGGCTATTCATAAAAACGACTCTGGCATGGTGCCGATGCTGGGGGATACCCCGGTGGTAACTGTGACACAACGTATGAAAGTATTTGAAAAACGTTATGGCAGTCGTTTTGCTGAAATGCGAGTCGATAAACTTGTGGATGATCATTTCAACTTTGATAAAACTGTTGAGCTGGCGGTATTGCGTAGTGTTGAGATTGACACGCAGTTTGAAAATACACCTAAAACTGCCCCCAGTGTCATTTTACGTGAACTGAAAAGTTTGCGTGTTGCTATCAGTATGCTGCAAAAGCAGGGTTTCAATCATGTTGTGATTGCCACGGATCATGGCTTCTTTATGAACAGGCAAGCAGAAGAAGGCGATGTATGTCCTAAACCTCCTGGTGATTGGCTCCTTACACATGACAGGATTGCGTTAGGCAAAGGTAATGCGGATCACCATCATTTTGTCATGTCAGCAAGCCAGGCAGGTATAAAAGGCGAGTTCAGCCATTTAGCCGGTCCAAGTACCATGGCTGCTTATAGCAAGGGCAAGTTGTATTTTCATGGCGGAGCATCTCTGCAGGAATGTGTTGTACCTGTGATGGAGATAAAGCTTAAAAGTCAAAAGAAGAGTTCTTTACGGAAGACTGAGGTTACCTTGACCTACAAAAATGGGGCAAAAGCTATAACATCACGTCGACCGATTGTTGCAGTATCTTTAACAAGTGATGACATGTTCGCGCAAACAGAAATTTTATTAGAAGCACAAAATGATGTGGGTGAAGTTATTGGTGAAGCGAAAGTTGGGGGTATAGTCAATGCGGCAACTCGTACCATAAGCTTACAGCCTGGTGAGAATCAAAAAGTAGCCATTGTGATGGATGATGATTTTGAAGGTGCTTTTACCATCAAAGCCTTAAATCCGAATACCCTGGCAGAATATTCCAAGATAAATCTGAAAACAAACTACGTGGTTTAATAGATGGACAAACTAGACGAAAAACTGATTGAGAATTTTGACGGTAAAGTAGTACGCAAGGATTTACTGCACCGCATTAAAAAAGGCACCAATGTCCCCACATTTGTCTTGGAGTTTCTGTTAGCACGTTTTTGCGCTAGTGATGATGACGATGAAATCCAGGAAGGCCTGAGTGCCGTTTTGGAGACACTGAATAATAATTATGTCCGCGCTGATGAAGCGAATGCTGCACAATCAAAAGTAGCCACCAAGGGTAAACACAAGTTTATAGATAAAGTTCATGTGCGTTATGTTGAAAAAGAAAAGCGTCATTGGGCCAGCCTGGAAAATTTTAACTCACAGCGTATAGCCATTGGCGACAAGTTTTATAAAAATAATGACCGCCTGTTAGAAGGCGGTATTTGGGCTGAAGTTACTATTTGCCATAATGATATCGAGGAAGATGATTATGCATTTTATATCGAAGATTTACGCCCCATTCAATTAAGTCGTTTCGATTTTAATGCTTATTGCGAAGGTAGAACTAAATACAGTCGTGATGACTGGATTGATATTGTCATGCGTTCAGTTGGGTTAGAACCTACAAAAATTTCAAAACGAGTTAAATTCCATTTTCTTGCTCGTTTGGCACCTTTAGTAGAGGCTAATTATAACTTTATTGAATTAGGTCCGCGTGGTACCGGTAAATCATATTTTTATAGTGAATTCTCACCCTATTCAACATTAGTTTCTGGAGGGCAAACCAGCCCTGCAACACTGTTCTATAACAATGCACGTAAAAAAGCAGGCCTTGTCAGTTATTGGGATACCATCGCATTTGATGAAGTAGGTAATATGCGTGTCAAAGACCCGGATACTATTCAGATAATGAAAGACTTTATGGCGAATGGCCGCTTCTCTCGTGGTACTGAAGTTATAGCTGATGCCAGTATGTGTTTTATAGGTAACCTCGATTTGGGGGTTGAGCAAATTGTTAACTCTACCGAATATGATTTATTTCAACCATTACCCAAAGAGTTTGACCTGGCAGTCATGGATCGCTTTTGTATGTACATGCCAGGTTGGGAAATGCCCAAAAACAGTTCAGACTTTCTGACTGATAACTATGGCTTTATCTCCGACTACCTCTCAGAAGCTTTTCACCATCAGTTAAAGCACACAAATCGATATGAAGAGGTTAGCAAAAGAATTAAATTAGGTAGTCAAGTTGAAGGACGTGACGAAAAGGGAGTTAAAAAGACGGTAGCTGCTTTTTTGAAAATGCTACATCCAGATGGTGAATGCTCAGATGATGAGTTTGAAGAATATGTTACCTATGCCATTGAAGGAAGAAGGCGTGTAAAAGAGCAAATGAATAAACGAAAGCCAGATGATGAATTTGCTAACATTAGCTTATCTTTTATCAATACTCAGGGGAAAGAAATTGTTGTCGATTGCCCAGAAACAATTGGAGCTGATGCCACAATAAATCCACATAAACCTGGTATTCGTAGTGCCACTGTAGATGAAGGTGAAAGCCATCAACCAAAAAAGAAGAGTAATAATGAAAGTAAAACTGAAGCAGTAGCAGTAACAACCACTGAGGAAGAAACCTCACAAGATGCAGTTCCTGTACTTCCAGAGCTTAAAGAACAACACTTTACCATCACTTATGATTCTACGGGTTACAGCTATGAGTCGATTATTTTCCCATATCTTGTAGGCGCAAAGTCCATTGTTATAGAAGATCCTTACATACGCGTAACGCATCAAATACAGAACTTTATTCGTTTATGTGAAGCTATTTTAAAGCAATCATCAATTAAAAAAATTCAGTTGATCACCAGCTATGATGATAAAACAGATGTAAAAGAAATGGCAGAGCGATTACAGGATGTGAAACAAAGCCTCCTTGAATTTGAAGTTCAGCTAGACATTAAAGTAAATGAACAGCTCCACGATCGTGAAATACGAATAGATAATGGCTGGACTGTAAAGATAGGTAGAGGTTTAGATTTTTACCAACGACCAGATAGCTGGTATGGAGTGGGTGTTAATGACTTATCTCTTAGGAAGTGTCTGGAAACTAAGGTTGATATATACGAGTCTTAAAATTATTGAAAATTAAATTGGTTTTACAAACCGAGTAAAAAAAGGAATTATGATATTTAACCCAGCACTTTCAATCTGGCTCAACAGAGTTGAAGAAGAGTTAATTAAAAAACTTAATCAAGGTGAAGTACCTTTTCTCGGCGGTTATCTAGATTTTTTAGATGATAAATCAAAAAAATACTTTCAGGCCGCTCTAGGTAAAGAGCTTAAACCAGGTCGATTTATTTTTTCAGGATTAAAAAAATGGCCTGCTGTGTTTGCTGCCTATCTCACCGAGTTTGTCGTAGAAGGTTATGGGTCAGATAAGCATGCAGCAGTATGGCCATATCTTGATATGGCCATAGGTAAAAATGATTATGTAAGAGAGGATCTATGGAAAGCTTACAGAGCAGCTTGTATTAAAATAGGATTGCCTGTGCTGTCACGGAAGTCAGGGAATCTCTACATGGTTAATGAATTTTTAAATCAGGCTGGAGTACCTATAAGTTCCATTGATAAATTGGCCGAAAGAATGGTTCGATACACTCGATCACATGGACTTCCACAAAAAAATGATACTCAATCTGTAACTTTATGGAGAACAGGTTTATTACAAAGAATAGGAACAATACAAAAGCCCGTTATTCGTGCGCTAGAAACGGATGATACTGATTATTATCCCCTACTATTTATTCAGTTTTATGAGCAAGATGAAATTGAGCCATTTAATTGTCTTGAAGAAAAGTTTTTCGATAAACTCGAGCAGTTAAAAAACTCTAAACTAAATACTCCCGTAAGAACTTTCCTGGTACCAATTGTTGTCTGGCGAAACAATCAAGTTTGTATCGAAATTCCAGCAGGTATTGCCGATGAATGGATAATAGAAACGAATGAAACCAAATCATCGCATTTAGGATTATTAGATACTCAAGTTATTGGTTTAAATACAGACTTACCATACAGAGTTGAAGTAAAAAATGAAAAAACCCAGGAGTCCTGGGGATTTTCACTTTGGGAAGGATTAGAGAATAATAGATTTTTGCTGTTTGATACTAATGGAAACTTGGTAAGAAGTGGCTGTTTAAAAGACTCAATTTATCACTTGGAGCCTGGTACTTATCAGGCCGTATCTCGTTTTATACCTAATGGTTTTGACGAGTCTGACATCGAAACTATATCCTATTCACCCGATATCCATTCTTTTTCTTTTGGACTGTTACCGGGTGAAAAAACTGAACTTGCCAAAGGGCCTGCAAGCGTCTCTTTACAGGCTGACACTAAACCACTTATTTCATGGTCTGGAAGTAATATACAGGGTGTCCGTGGAAAGGAATTATTTGCATCTGAAGGTTTGTCGATCCAACTTAAAATTCCAGATGAATTACTTGAAAGTAATGATGAGTTTATTATCCGATTTACACCAGATGATATTCTTGGTGATACATATGAATTACCAATTGATTTTACCCAATCGAATGATATAAATATTCCACTTGAATCAATTTGTGAACAGTGGAATGCAGGTCTTGCCAGAGTATCAGCTACTTTATTACGTCAGGGTACTAAAAGAACTTTAGTTCGAGGTTCTATTTATCTGTGGAATGGACTAAAAGGCATTGATTCTCCCCATATTTTTGAATTCACTAAAAAACCTAAAAATATCAGTGAAGAGTCGAGTGATAATATTAAAATAGATAATTTTCATCTCACTTATAAAGACAACAGTAATAGGTTTTTTCGAAGTGTATTTGATCTGGATATAACGAATAAAAAACAAGTAAGTTTCACATGGACAGTTCCAGGAACTTTCATAGATTTGGAGCAACTAAATGAAAATGGTGAGATAACAGAAAAAGCACTCGCAAAGGGCAGTCTTATCTCTGTGAAGGAAGGCTCTAGAAGTGCCCTTAAACTATATAGCGATATATCTGGAAAGTTACAGTTTGGTAGTTTTTCACAATGGTATGATTTTAGTCATTCCAGGTATAAGCGAATCTCACTATTATCCTTGATAAGTTACATTACTCCTGATGATGATACCTTATATTTTTTAGCTGATGACTGTAATGAGCCTGAAGTTATTTCACGAATAACATCACCTCAATATGTTTTAGCATTCGCTACGGAACAACATGATGATAATTATCAGATTATATTTTCTTTAGCTGAAACTGCTGAAGAAATTGAGTTTCATGCGTTAAATCTTATTAATGGTAAAGAGATAACCGAACGTCTGATAGCAAATAATCCCTCAGATATTTTATCAGCTAATAGTTTATTATGGTTTTCAAATGAACAGAGTCAACAAAACAATAAACACACGCTAAATATATTATTGAGAAATTTGACACCAGGAGCCTGGTTGTTTAATTTTAAAATCAGGGTTGGAAGACAATGGCGTAATTTATCTAACCCCAGAGGAGATACATATTCTGCCGGTTTTGTACTATCTCAAGGTTATCTGGTATCTATAGGCGCTTTCACGTCATTGATTAATGAATCTAAAGAGTCAGACTTACTAGCGAGTGTTAAGCGTGTATATACCAGTCTGCAATATTGCTACTCTAATGAGTCCTGGCATGAAATTAAATGGGTTAAAAGCCTGTGGAATACTTTAAGTCGTAGGCTTCGGATAGATAGTAAGCAAACACTGATTGAGCTATTACGCCTTTCTACTACACATCCTATTGATACTGGTTGGATACCACTTCATTCCATAAATTCAAGTTTTCTTGAAATATATACATTACCAAAAGACAGATATCAAAATTTGAGTAATGAAAATCATCTAACATTACAGTGTTTAAATTTGATTAATCTATTTTCAAATGACTTAACCCAATTATTCATGAAAGGATTATTGTATCCAACAGCTGCAAGTGGATTTTCCAATTTTCATAATATGATGAGAGGTGATCAGCCTCAATATTTTAGTATAAAAGACTACAATGAAGCCCTGCTATTAGAAGATTTAAGTAAACGTATACGGTTACTTCATCAAGAAGACTGGCATCCTGGTGAAGGGTATTATTTAGGCGCATTACATTATTTATATTCGGTCGAAAAGCTAAAAGAAAACTACCAGTTAACTGTTGGGCTGATAGAGACTGATGTGAACATGGGGAATAAATGGAGGCGGGGTAATGCATTACGTCTGATGAAAAAACTGATTAATTTCCAACTTAGTTATTTTGCAGATGAAGTTCCAGCACATTGGGATAATAACATGGTCACTCAAAATTTGAGTTTGCTAAGTAAGGAAACAGAAGATGCTGAAAATCAGGAAATAGAAAATCTGGAGTTAATTGTAAGCGGATTATCTCTGCTTGCCCAGGTATGCAGATGGAATTGCCGAAACATTGGGGCTCTAGATAGGTTTAAAGAAAAATCTAAACAGCTGATAGGTGTCAACTCTGAAGAACTAGAACTTATCTTTGGTTATATTCTATTTATTGGGGAGGATATTTTCACTTTTTATCTGCTGCTATGGGAGTTTGTAACTGTGGCTCATGAAAATGAAACTAATCCTATCGATTAAGTTTACCCTTGGTTTTTCTTGATTGGCATTAATTTACAGAATGATTAAATTATGAGTGAAAATAATCCATTACAAATTCATAAAGAGTTAACACAAACACTTGAACGTTATATCTCTACTACTTTACCTATTGCCAGACGCTACCCTGAATTAAAAAAGAAATTCAGAGATTATCTATCTGAAAATAAACTTGTGAATGGGCCTTATCTGGAGACATTGCCTGATTTTGAAAAAGGTAAGACTTTATTCGATTTGTTAAAAGGTAACGGAGGCTTTGTACATGATGGATTAGAGAATTTACCCGAAGAAATTCTTGATCGAAATCTACACCTCCATCAGGAAGAAGCGTTAACTGCAGCATGCAGAGATAACAACAGCCTGGTAGTAGCAACCGGTACTGGTAGTGGTAAAACGGAAACCTTTCTTTACCCTATAGCTAATCGTTTACTGAATGATCCTGAACCAAAAGCTCCTGGGATACGGTGTTTGCTTATTTACCCAATGAATGCACTTGCAAATGATCAGCTTTATTATCGTATAGCCCCTTTATTTGGTTGTGATTTAAGCGATGCAGGTATTACTTTTGGTCGATATACCTCCCAAACCCCAAATGATCCAAGTAGGGCTGACGAAGAAGCACGTTTAAAGGAAAATGATAAGTTATTGGCAGCTTTGGGACAGTCAGAAATACCATCAAATTGGTTATTGACAAGACCTGAAATGTTGAAGAATCCTCCAAAGATTCTTGTTACAAATTATGCCATGCTTGAACATTTACTATTACTTCCTAGAAATGCTCCTTTATTTTCAAATAGCCAATTGCAATGTATTGTGCTTGATGAAATTCATACTTATTCTGGAGCACAGGCAACTGAGGTTGCATTCTTGCTGCGCAAATTAAAAAGTTTACTCGGTGTAACGGAAAAGCTGCAAGTTTTTGGTACCAGTGCCAGTTTCCCTCAGGGGGGAAATAATGATGAAAAGATTATTGATTTTGCGAGTAAATTATTCGGTGAAACTGTTGATAAGGTTATACGAGGAAAACGCGAGCTTCATCAAATACTAAAGCGAGAATGTACGGAATTCTCTTTAAGTATTAAAATCTGGAGTAAATTAGGTAAAGCATTAAAAGATCTGAAAAGTACTGAAGAGCTAGATGATTATATATGGAATGAAATTCTGGAGACTAATGACTTAACAGACAAAATACCAGCTTTAGATACATCACTAAAGTTTCAGGCTGCTTTGGAACAAGTCTTTGCTGAAAATATAGAAATTAGAAAAACGGCAAATATTTTAGAAGCAAAAACAATACAGGCATTTACAGAAGTAGCCAATAATGTATTTCATGGATATGAAAATACAGAAAATATAGACCTAAGCGAAGCTTTAAGTGTTGTTGTACATGTTGGAATATTGGCTAAAAGGAATTCAAATAGCTTCCCGTTGTTACCCGCTCGTTATCATATGGCAGCCAATGGTGTCGAAGGTGTTTGTGTGTTACCAAGTAATAGCAAGGAAGGGTGGAGCGATATAAAGTTATTACGAAATTATCAGAATAATGATGATGGTGGAATATATTATCCCCTAATGGTTTGTAGAAAATGTGGTCAGCCTTATCTTGAAGGTTTTGAATCAAATAATTCTCTTTTTAATCGTCGTCCTCAACATACCGGCAGCAGAACTATTAGAAAAGTATTCTGGCTCGGTTCGCCACCCAATATACTTACGATAGATGAAGAGGATGAGACAGAGGATATTGAAGATAATAAAAAATCTATAGAGAAAAAATATGAAAAAGTAACCATAGAATCGGCTACAGGATTATTCAGTTCAGATGGTGACCTGACTCTTTACAGTGTAGAAACTCGCGACGATGAGGAAGAGCATAAAACATATGTTCATAAGTGCCCAGCATGTGGAGGTAGTCCGAGCGGTGCACAAGCTGAAATAGTGACGCATATGCACCCTGGTAATGAGGCACTAGGAAGTGTAGTTGTTCAAAAGGTTTTGGATAATTTACCCCGCAGAATTGATAGTTATGAACCTTTACCACTTAATGGTAAAAATTTACTAACTTTTTCAGATAACAGACAAAATGCCGCATTTTTTGCTCCATATTTTGAACGAACTTCTGGCGATTTGTCATTACGAACAGCTATATACCGGGTATTGGATCGCGCCGCTGAATCTATGGATTTGGAATTATTAGCAGAAGGGATACATACATACTGGAGAAAGTTAGGGCAACCCATCATGCTGGATGCCAGGGGGGAGATACGTAGTAACTTTCAATCAATGCGTGATATTTTACTAGGTAAGGTCGCAGCAGAGTTTTGCACACCTGGAGGGCGTCGCAATTCTTTGGAGGCACTTGGTTTAATTCACGTTACTTATGACGAGAAAAAAATTAAACGCCTAAAAAATGAAATTATCTCAATTATCCCTGAAGCTCATCAAGATCAGAGTAATGCCTTAATTGCTTTTTTGTTGGAAAATTTACGCAGGGAAAAGGCTATTGGGAATCTATATGACCTTGACATGAAGAATGACTTCATTTGGGGAAAGGTTTATGCAAACCATCGATCTTTTGAAATAGAGAAACTTGACAGAAATGTCAGTCATGCCTGGATACCCAAAATTAATTCTAATCGCCACAATCGTAGAACCTGGTATTTACAGGAACAACTTGCCTGGAATAGGGGAGAGGTATTAGATTTTTTAACTGGATTTTGGGAAGCTCTGAAACGATTGCGAATAATAATCCCAATCAGACCGGGTTTTGGACTAGATGGAAGAATCATACGGTTTGAATCTGGAAATAATTATCCACTTTTTCAATGCGAAACCTGTGGATTGTTGCAAAGTAATGTAGTCGATAACAGATGTTCTGCTTTTAGATGTACTGGCTCAGCACAGGAGTTGACTGATCAGGAGCGCAAGGATCAAGACTTTAACAATCATTATGTTTATAACTATAAAAATAGTACCGCAACTACAGCAAGAGCAAGAGAACACACAGCATCTTTATCTACTAATTTACGTGAAAAAATTGAACAGGAATTCGCTAATGGGGCAGTAAATGTCCTCAGCTGTACGACAACCATGGAAATGGGTGTTGACCTGGGTGATTTAGAGGCTATTGTTAACCTTAATGTTCCTCCAAGTGCGTCAAGTTATCAACAGAGAACCGGTCGTGCAGGGCGGCGAGCTCAAGCAGCTCCTTTTTGTGTAACAGTAGCTCGAAATAGCCAATATGATCAGGCCATGTTTCACCGGTTTCATGATTATTTACTAGATGAAGCACCCGTACCATTTATTTCATTAGAAAATCCAAGTCTATTCCGGCGACATCAAAATGGAATTGTTTTACGAAGCTATTTAAAATCTAAAATCAAACCGGAAGATTTGAATAAAAATGCCCTAAGCTTAAATAACTTGTTTGGAGAGTCATTAAGTGTAAATGGAAAAAGCGATTTTATGGATGATCTTGATCGTTGGATAGAAAGTGATGATGGAAAATCAGCTTTTAGAAATGCTGAATTATTAGTTGATACCCCTAATATTATTGCGGGTGTAGGTTTGAAAGGAAAAGAATTAAGGGAGTATTTTCGTGATAATTTATTTCGCTTGTCGGAGGAAGTATTTGAACGGCAAACAAGATATATCGAAAAGAAAAATGAGGCACTTTCGGAGGGGGTCGAAGCAAAGCACCTTGGATTGGCAAGTTACTGGACTCGTTTAAAGGATTCTTACATGGGACAGTTCCTGGTAAATCAGTTTTCACAGAGAAGTTTAATTCCAACTTATAGCTTCCCAACTCACTCATTAACCCTCGAGGTTACAAGAGAGTATGGAAAAAATCACAACTTCCAGAACCAGGGGGAAGTTTCTCTATCTCGTGATGCAAATCTTGGCATAAGTGAATATGCTCCAGGCGCAGAAGTAATCGCAAATGGACGTATTTGGAAGAGTTCCGGTTTAGCGCAATACCCCAGAATGTTCATGCCCACAGAATATTATGGGGCTTGTCTAAACTGCCAGAATGTTGATATTAATGTTGATTGGATTGATGTTGGTGATAGATGTAGTCAGTGTGACGAACCCAGATCCAGGCATGCTTTTATTACACCAAAAGGTTTTGTTACTGCTTATGCAGACCGTGATGGTAAAGACCCTGGGAGCAATAGACGAAGAGAAAGGCCTGCTGATGAAGCTCGTTTGATCAGTATTCCCTCTATTTACCAATTTGAAGGCAGTGATCATGTCTCTGTTCAGATGGCATTTTTAAGAGCACAACCATTAGACCCAGAAATGAAGTCGGGGCAGTTATTTATTGTAAATCGTGGCCCTCATGGGCATGGGTATCATGTTTGTTCATATTGTAACTATGCTGAAGCAGCTAAAGCGCCAAAGACAATTACAGTAAAGCATAAGGAACCATTGCGAGGTGATCTATGTAAAAATGATAAACTTAAACCTTTGGATTTTTCACATATTTTTAGTACCGATGTACTATTACTGGAATTTACTCAATTATTACCTGAGCTAGACTCAATGGATAATAGTCTAGGTGACGTTGGTTTTTATGATCGTTTTGCAAGAACATTGGCTGAAGCTATTCGTTTTGCAGCAGCTGATTTACTGCATATACCAGCAATGGAAATGCGTGCAACATTTCGAATGAAAGGGCCTTATGTACAAACAATTTTATATGATTCAGTTGCTGGTGGTGCGGGTTACTGTGTTCAATTGCATCAGGAAATTGGCATTACTAAATTATTGGAAAAAACGTTAGAACACTTACTCTGCCCCAAAAACTGTGCTACTGCATGTAGTAGTTGTTTATGCGATTATTCTAATCAAAATTCATGGGATTTATTTGACAGAATTCCGGTTTTAAATTGGTTACAAGGATTCGTCGATGGGGAGGCTTCTGATCCCTGGATAAAAAGAGGTGCTATACGCTGGGAACGACCTAGCCTGAATTCTTTGACCGAACGACTTAAGGGTTTTTCTGATGTTCATATTCTGCTAGAAATTTTTGAAAATTCTGAATGCACGATAGTTTCAGCAGATGAATCCAAAAAAGATGACACACTAAAATGGTTAATAAACCTTTTTAATCATGACAAAAAATTACATATTCACTTGATTCGACCAATTGAAATCCAATCTGGACGAGTGTCAAGTAATCTCAGAATGATACTGAGGTACTTTTTTCCTTTTATCGAAGATGGACGACTAATAATAAATAGAATATCTAAAGTTAAATCAAAACATTTAATTCAATTTCCAAGAATATTTGTTGGAAGTGATATTGGCATGCCTGCATGGATTACTCCACGGCAGGCTATTCCTTTATTTGAAACCCTCATTCCTGAACCTATCTATAATTTTAAATGTGATGACGAGCTGTCAGAAAGGTTGAATAAATTTTTAAGTGAATCATTAACTCCTTATAGTCTGGATGAATTAGGAGGCGGATTTCCCATCGAAAAACAGACATTCCAGTCAGGAGAAACTCGTAATTACCAACAAATATTTGCTGACTTAAAAGATGTTTTCATAGAAAAAATCATAGTACGTGATCCTTATTCTGGATCAAATCATGGGCAGGATAACTTATTAAAACTTTTACTCATCATTAGATCTTTGGCAAACACCATTAGTAAAATAAACATTCACTGTAGAGAACTACACAAGAATGATGATTTTTATAAATCTCCTATCCTATTAGAAACGGAAGTCGGCAATCTATTACGCAAAAATTTCGATAATGTATTGTGTAATGTTAAAGTTCATGGTTTTTATGAAAGTAAAAAGAATTTTCATGATCGTTCATTGGAAATTACCGTCACTGATGAAACGGGGCAAACAGTAGAGCATGTATATGATCTACTGGGTGGAATTGAAAAATTAATGGACAGCAATCACAAGACAACAATTTTTCATTATCAGACAAACGGCTAAAATGGGATTGCACTATAGAGAAGTATGGCCCTAAGTATTGGATAATTAATTTTCGTAGTATCGGATCATCTCTCACTAAAGATATTCAATCCATAGTCAAAAAGTTGTCCAATGGAGTTGAATAAGTAGTATTCTCTACAGAGAAGTGAGAGCCTGAGAGCTCATCTTTCTTGTGTTAATTCGGTGTGTACTTTGATTGGTGAAACTGCCGAATATTGCTGAGCCTGGTTGTTAACGCGAAATATTTTTCGCACATTTTAGATGGTGGTTTCCGAGTTGTTATGATGAGTTTTCGAACTTTATCTATACAAGCATAGAGGAGAGTCACCATGTAAGATGATACCAAAACATTAAACAAAGAAGTGTATATCGATAAAGGCCGAATACAGGTTCACCCCAGTGAACTGGTCTGAACATCGGTTGAAGAGACCCTAAATGCTATGCTCGATGCAGAATGTACCGCTCACATACTGGAGCGAATCAAAGAAGAATTACAGAGTCACTATAAGCTTCCATCAGTCGACCGTGCTTTACTGATGTCAATTCAAACCTCCAGTAAGAACGATTTGTATAAGTGTATCAGTAACCATGTAGGGCAGGTTTAATGGACTACAACACTGAAAGAAACCGATTAGTTGAATGGCTTCGCCGGCAAATGATTGGCCCTGCCCATTCAGGCGAAACTTTATTAGGTATCACTCCACTGGAGCGATACCCCTGTGCCAAACTGTACCCCGTCATTAATGATGAAGAAGGGGTAGACCCGGCAGCGGAGGCTGATGACGAAGAGGATTACGCACCCCTTGGTGAAGCGGACAGTACGGGTGATGCTGTTCAGGAAACCGTAAAGCCACGTCGTTATGTTGCCCCATCCGCGGTGGGTTTTTCATTTTTTGCTCACGGTGACATTCAGTTCCATGTGCGTTGTTCGGCGGTACGTTATGCTCGCATTGGTGAACGTAATGAGAAAGGGCAATTTTCCGGCTTCGAATTTGACCGGATTAGTCTCGGAGGTGATGAGGAAGCCGTTACCTTTACTGCGAAAAATCGTGTTGATGTTTTGCGAGATCAAAACGGAGATTATCTAGCGGGTCTGGACGTACAATGGCGGCCCTATGCCGATGGCTGGATAATTACGGTTTCACTGTTCAATAAACAGTCATGGTCTGAAATTGACGACTGGGATGAACGCGCTAACCGAACTTTGTTTGAGGTGAACCTGAATTGTTTTATTGACCAGGGAACCGTAGGTGATTATCCCCGGGTTGAATACAGCCTGTTAAATGACGAAGAGCAAGAAATTGAATTGCAATACAAACACAGGAAGATTTATGCCATTGGTCATGGCTCTGCGGTCGATTGGCGGGAGCAGGACAATATGGTAACAGAACTTTTCTCCGATTTTATGCCTATGGTGGAGGTGCCACAGGTGACAGCGGATGTGGCGGACGATGATAACAAGATTTTACAAATGGCTTATCTGGCGACATGCAAACAATCTACAACTGAGGTTGTCAGTGGTCTAGAGCAGTTTGTGGCAAATTATGCACAGTGGCTAAGTGAGCAGCAGTCGACCATAGTGAATTTGGAGCCCCATGAGGCAACGGTGGCCAATCGCATGACGAGCCGTATGGAAGAAACACTCAAGCGGATGCATAGTGGCGTCAAATTAATCGCTAAAGACGCTACTGTGGCCTTGGCGTTTTCCCTGGCCAATCAGGCTATGTTTAATCAGATGCACCAGGTGGATGCGGTGAATGGTAAACTTAAAGCCGATGAGTATTATGCTTGGCGTCCATTTCAGTTGGCATTTATGTTGACGGTAATGGAGTCGACTGTTAAGGATGATGATGAATTTCGAGATATTGTTGATCTTATTTGGTTCCCCACAGGGGGCGGTAAAACCGAAGCTTATCTGGCTTTGATTGCCTTTTTAATAGTCTGGCGCAGACTCACCCATAGCAGTTCGAGTGGCGGTACTGTCGTGTTGATGCGCTATACCTTACGGTTATTAACGTCACAACAATACTTGCGGGCTGCACGATTAATTTGTGCCCTGGATATTATTAGGCAACAAACACCCGCATTGGGCGCTGAGTCTATAACCATTGGTATGTGGGTAGGGGCAGCAACCAGCCCCAATACTTTTAGAACTGCTTGCGAGCATGTGGACAAAATTGCGGCGGGTAAACAATCGGCTGCGCGTAGTTTGGTATTGGATAGTTGTCCCTGGTGCGGCCACGCTTTTGAGGGTGTTAAACACTATATTGCTAAGCCTAATGATTTTAAGTTCTGTTGCACAAACAGTGATTGCCATTTTGGACAGTCATCGCTGGGGATCATTCCTTGCAATGTGGTGGATGAAGCTTTGTATAAAGAGCCCCCCACATTGCTGGTTGCCACCATCGATAAATTTGCGCGACTTGCCTGGGAGGAGCGTGCAGAAACTTTCTTAGGGGGGCGTAAAAATAGGCCACCGGAATTGATCATACAGGATGAATTGCATTTGATCGCTGGAGCACTGGGTTCCGTAGCCGGGGTTTATGAATCTGCTTTATATACGGTGTTACAACAACGGGGCTGTTTCCCTAAGTATGTGGCATCAACCGCTACTATCCGTATGGCTGAACAGCAGGTTAAGCGTATCTATGGTGCGGAACTGGCTGTGTTCCCTCCGCCAGGCCTGAATTGTGATGATTCCTATTTCGCCAGGACGGTTGACCTGGCTGTACGGCCAGGCCGTTTATATGTTGGCTATTTTGCGCATTCATTAGATCAACAACACTGTATGGCGCCTTTAGCGGCTGCACTGTTGGCTGCGCCTGAGGCTGTGTTTGGCCCTGGGCATGAGGAGCGTGAAGCGTTGCTGGAAGCCTGGTGGTCACAGGTTGTCTACCACGGCAGCTTGAAAGGAGTGGGTAATAGCCATAACGCTTTCAATATTGATGTGCGCGAAATTTTTGGACGTTTAACCGAAGAGGCAACGCTTACTAAAAACCAGGTGGCAAGGCCCCTGCCGCAGCTGGCTCAGTTAACCAGTGTCTCTAGCGCGGAGCAAAATGCTCAGACATTTTCTCAGTTGGAGTTTACTCGTGAGAATGAAAACTGCCTGGATGCTGTTCTGGCAACCAATATGGTGTCGGTTGGCCTGGATGTGTCGCGACTAGCCTTGATGGTCATCAATGGCCAGCCTCTGACAACGGCGGAATATATTCAGGCGAGTAGCCGGGTAGGGCGAAGTACAGTCCCCGGTATTGTGTGCATTAATTATTACCGCAACAGTGCGCGAAACCAGTCACATTTCGAAAATTTCCGCCCCTACCACGAATCATTTTATCGTTTTGTTGAACCCAGTAGCGTCACGCCCTATACCTATCAGGCACGGCTTAGAGCGCTGCATGCTGCGTTGGTGATTTCGCTTAGGCACAGTTGTCGTTTTCTGTTGGAAAATGATCGCGCAGGCCACTTTGACCCCACAAACCCAGCGGTACAAAAGGTGATTCAAGACCTTAAAACACGCTGCGCAATGGCAGACTCAGAACGTAAAAAGGACATTGCCATTCACATTGATAAGCTGGTGGAAGAATGGGCAGGTGAAGTGAGTTCCTGTATGTCGCAAAAGCGCCAACTCCATTACCAGGCAGGTGATAAAGAAAAAAATAATGAACGTTTACTGTATAACCACAATGACAAGATAAAAGGCCTTTGGACGACCTTGCAGTCGATGAGGAATGTCGAGGAAACCGCATTGTTGAAATCAATATGAGCGGTAAAGAGTATTTGCCTGTTCGGCTTTCACATTTATTAAGGCATTGTTCAGTCGGTGCCGTGGTACGTGGGCCCGAATATCTATTGTCTGTCATGGATATTACTCACTGGACGGATAGATCAGGGCATGTGGCTGCGGAGGAAATTACTTACGTCGAGCAGGTAAAGTCTGCATTAGGTATTACTCAGGTACTACGTAAACCTCCCGTGGCCCAAGAGAGGGATAACGGTGAGATAGATGGAGTTTGTGTACCTGCGGTTCGCTTTCCATTATGGATGAGTTGCCCCCGCTGTGGCCTACTTCATTATAAACCGTGGCACGGACTGGCTAAAGATGAAGCGCCACGCTGCCTCGAAACCGATACTAAAAAATGTCCGACTCGACCTCTGTTAGAGCAGGTACCCTGGGTTTTGGTCCATGAGGAGGGGCACCTGACGGATATACCCTGGCATTTTCTTGCACATAGAGAATCGGTCAAAGCAAATCAGAAACAGTGTGGTGCGGATTGGGCTCAAGCCTATTTGCGCCTGTCGAATAATAAGAGCAAGAAACGGAAGTTACGTTGTGAGCATTGCGGGGCCACTTCCGTGTTTAATGACCGGTTACCGGTCAGTTATGGAAACAACTGGCAGCAACCCTGGCTCTCATTGACTGTGGGGGAACTGGATCAGCCTGCTTCAATAATCGAAATCAATGATGCACGAGTTCATTCACCGGTTACCTGTAACGCTTTGGTGATTCCGCCTGAATCGAGAATTCGTAAAGGCTCCGTGGTTGATCGTGTGTATTCAACGTCTCAATTACGCAGAAGGATTGATCAAGCGAGAACGCCATTGGCTAAAAAGTCGATTTTTCAAACAATTGCTAAAGAACTGCGTTGTAATGTCGATGAAATCAAAGATGCGTTAATTGAAATCGACAGAGGTTACCCCCTCTATGGAGCTGAAACTACACCTGGGCTATTACTGGAAAGTGAATACCAGGCGTTAATGTGTGAGCTTCCTGATCTATCCGAGGATGAAGATTTTGTTCCCGAACATTATACCGACGAGTGGAAGTTTCTAATAAATACGATTGATAATAAATCAAAACCTTTTTCAATTATTCAGTCTATTGACCAATTAGTTGCGGTTAACCGATTAAAAGAAATTATGGTCATGACTGCATTTCAGCGCATGAATGGAAAGATGGTTCCCCCTGATATATTAGGTAATAGTGATTGGTTACCGGCGCTTGAACTCTATGGAGAAGGCATATTTTTTAATTTCAGTGAAGATGCTTTGACTGAATGGGAAATGAACCCTGTTATTGTCAAGAGAGCAAAGAAGGTCAGGCGACGATTTGTTAAAGCAAATATAAACTTTGGGCAATGCAAATCTATCCCGGATCCAAAAATTGATCCTCGTTTTATCCTGTTACACACCTTGTCTCATTTGCTGATCAGACAATTAGAATCACAGGCAGGCTACCCTGCGTCATCACTTAAAGAGCGTATCTATTCAGCTAAAGGTACTGGTGTGTCCATGGCGGGTATTTTGATTTATGTTGCTGTGCCCGATGTGGTAGGCTCGTTGGGAGGGTTGGCTGAACTAGCTGAACCACAACGTTTTTTGAGATTGATCAGTAGTGTCTTTGATCATGCCGAGTGGTGCTCAATAGATCCCGTTTGTGCTGAGCATGAAGGTCAGGGGCCCAATTTACTGAACCGTTCAGCTTGTCATGCTTGTTCTCTGGTACCAGAGCCAAGTTGTGTCTATGGGAATGTCTTGCTAGACAGGGCTTTTATTAAAGGCGATGCCGCAAAAGATATGCCCTCATTTCTGAGTTTCAGCAGTGAGTTAAGCCATGGCCAAACGTAGATTTCGATTACCCGGCATTCAAGATCTCAGCAAAGAGCAAGAAGATGCACGTGCTTTGCCGATGGAAGGGCAGCATCTCATAGTCGGTGGCCCTGGTACTGGGAAATCAATACTAGCCCTATTGCGTGCAAGACGATTGGCGCAGGAAGACACCCAATATGTATTTCTGGTTTATAACCATTTGCTCAACGAATCGAGTAGACAATTACTTGATGGCAAGCTGGTGAGCAATACGTGGAATAAATGGTTCATGGATTTTTATGAGGATATTATTAAGGAATCTATCCCGAAACTTCCACCTAAAGGACGAAGTAAGTGGCAAGAAATTGATTGGCAGACTGTGCTCGAAAAGTTATCAGCTATTGATCCCGAACAACGAAAACTAACGCTTATAGTCGACGAGGGGCAAGACATGCCGCCCGAGTTTTATCAATCGTTAGTGAATCTGGGTTTTGAGAATTTCTTTGTTATGGCGGATCAAAATCAAAACCTTAAAGATGGCCTGAATAGCACTCGGCAGGATATTGCTAACTCCCTTGCGATTAAAGATGAAAGGAATGATAGTGAAGTCATCGAGCTTAAATACAATTATCGTAATAAGTACTCTGTAGCGAGACTCGCTAGAGAATTCTACACCGGAGACCCAGCTAGCCCGCCCCCCGATCTTCCTTCAATGTCAATAAAATCGGTTAAAGTCCCGCTTTGCTATGGATATGCTGATCAGGATTTTAAAGGACTAATTCGGAGGATTTTAAAAACAGCTGACCTCAACCCATCAAAGCTCTTTGGTATCCTTACTTACAATAATGAAGATAGAAAAAAATATTGTAATGCCCTAATCGAGTGTAATGTCAAACTGGATAATCCAAAGCCAGTAATCAATACATTTTCATCGAGTGAGAGAAATGCAATTAGCTTCGATCAAGGTGGAATTCTAGTCATTAATGCTCAGGCCTGTAAAGGTCTAGAGTTCGACACCATTTTTATCGCTGATATTAATCATTTTATTTGTAATGATCGAAACAGGGATAATACCAAACGCCTTTTTTATGTCATGGTCGCACGAGCAATAGATCGTGTTATTTTATTAAAACAGCGAGGTATGCATTGCCCCGTTGATAGTATTTTGCCTGTTGATGAAAGTATTCTGGAGAGAAAATAATGTCTGAAAAAAGTGATCTTTTTGCTCAGGATAGTCCAAGTGTTAAACCCTCTCCCGTTAAATCCTGGCAGATGGTGACGAATCAAAGTAATTTATTTTATATGATTGCTGCTGGGATGATTATGCCTCCAGATGGCTTTGGGGGGAAATATTACCTGGATACTGTATCGGCCTTCCCTGGATACCTGCCTATTTTCCCTAATAATGTTTCGGAGTCAGCGATTAATTTTTCCATTAGTGAAAAGTCTCATTTGCTCCCGTGTATTTTGAATTTGGAACTCAGTGAATTGAGTGGCCCAGTTAAGATCATCACTCAAGAGGGTGATGTGAAAGATTTGACTTTCCCTGAAGATGTAGATGGCTCCTGCCAGTTGATGCTGGTGCCGGCACCTTTGCCAATGAATTTTGTGAATTCTATTGTCTACCGTTCACGCGAGGATAAAATTCGTTGTGAAAAAGATGCAGCAGATTTTAATAATGTCGATCTCTCATCCTTCTCGATAAAGACTACCGCAGGTGCTTTTAATAAGCTTAAAAGCCAGAATTGGCCGCTAAAGGATATAACTGTTGATCCGGTTAGAACTGTCCTCGACGTGCCAATGGCTGCAGGTGCTATGATGGGGTTGTTGTTGAACATGAATAATTGCGACGACTTGTCAATCTTGGCTGGGAGACTGGCATTTGATCCGGATATATCATTGCCTGAATTGGCATCTCATCCGGTTATAGCAGCTATGGGTGTATGGTTCCAAAAAGGGGTGGTAGATACAGGTGATGTTTCTCAAAAACTTTTTTGGGATATTGTAGGAAAAGTAGCTGCTTCGAAATATTCAATAGAGCAAACTAATGCTATTGATGTAGCTGTTGATT
>Ga0233441_1000786_pt1 | contig 32972 bp, 26 predicted proteins | sample SI_123_September_4_FD_182781 | JGI IMG/M metagenome (GOLD analysis project Ga0233441, IMG submission 182781) | Seawater microbial communities from Saanich Inlet, British Columbia, Canada - SI_123_September2016_135_MG | ecosystem: Environmental > Aquatic > Marine > Inlet | place: Canada: British...
GGGACCATCTCTTGTTGTAAATGCTGTTCAGGATGGAAAAACAGCAGCAAAAGCAATAGACAGTTATTTGGTTCAAAGAAGAGCTAAGCTCACAACAAAGGAGGGGTGAAAATGAATAAAAATGATATTGATTTATCCATTGATTTTTGCGGCGTAAAATTTAAAAATCCGTTCCTTCTTTCTTCATCTCCCGTGTCAAACAGTGCAGAAATGGTTGCCAGATCTTTTGAAGCAGGGTGGAGCGGCGTGGTATTTAAAACCTTGAATTCAGACACAACACCCATTATTCATCCATCTCCAAGGATGAATGAGTATGGTTATGGCAATAAAAGACTTGTCGGGCTTCAGAATGTTGAAATGATTTCCGACAGGACTTTGAAAGATAATTTAACGGACTTTTTATATTTAAAGAAAAAATATCCAGGCCATGTTCTTATATCCAGTATCATGGGTTTTTCCAATGATGAGTGGGCATATCTTGCCAAGGTATCCGAGGATAATGGCGCTGATATGCTGGAACTTAATTTTTCATGCCCTCACATGGCCGTGGAAGGTGCGGGCCATCACGTGGGACAGGCCTTTGACCTCATTGAAAAATTCACAAGTACTGTAAAACAATGTGTTTCCATACCCGTTATTGCAAAAATGACCCCAAACATCACTGATATGACCGAGCCTGCCATTTATGCAAAACAAGGCGGTGCAGATGCTATCTCTGCAATAAATACAGTAAGCGGCATATCCCAGATTGATCTGGATGGATTTATACCCAAACCAAACGTTTTTGGGTTGGGATCCGTAAGCGGGACTTCGGGTCCTGCAATCAAACCCATTGGGCTTCGATTTATTTCAGATATGGGAAAGTGCGAAGAATTGTCTCTACCCCTGTCCGGTATCGGTGGAATTGAAACCTGGATTGACGCTTTGGAATATATACTTCTGGGTGCCTCAACCATACAGGTAACTACGGGAATCATCCATTACGGATATGGCATAGTTGAAGACATGATCGAAGGGTTGACAGACTTCATGAATGAAAAAAATATTTCAAAGGTTAAGGATCTTGTGGGCAAGGCTTTGCCCAACCTTAAAACAACGGACAAATTTGATCTGAAAAGGCAGGGCAGGGCGCAATATGATCTTGCAAAATGTGTGGGATGCGGCCAATGTTATACTGTCTGCAGGGATGCCGGAGGATTTGCATTGGATTGGGACGATAAAAATAGACGTCCGGTCTTAATTGAGGATAAATGCTTAAGCTGTATGATTTGTAGTTTTGTCTGTCCTGTCCCCGACATTATTTCCTATAAAGAGATGCCCGGGACTTGGAAACGAAAGGATGCTTGCGTAATGGACAGATCTTTGGAAACCCAGATTAAATATCAACCTTTTAAATCATCATAAACAAGGAGAATTTGAGATGTCACTCTTAATACAAAACGGTTTGGTTGTCACTTCCACGGGCAGTTATACAGCGGATGTATATGTTGAAGATGGTAAAATAAAAACAATAGGCGCTAATTTAGAAAATACCGCCCAGACAATTGTTGATGCCAAAGGCAAATATGTATTACCAGGCGCCATTGATCCTCATACCCATCTGGCCATGCCTTTTATGGGAACCTCTGCTCAGGATGATTATGAAACAGGTACAATTGCAGCTGCCTGTGGTGGAGTGACCTGTGTGGTTGATTTTGATCTTCAGCAAAAGGGAGAATCGATTTTACAGGCCCTTGAAAGAAAAAAATCCTGGGCAAAAGATAAAGTTGTCGTGGATTATTCTCTTCACCCGGCGATCATGGACCCGAGACCGGAAGTCATTGAGGAAATAAAAGATGCTATCCAGAAATATGGAACCCCTAGCTTTAAAATTTTTATGGTTTATGATTTCAGGGTTGATGATGCAACCATGATCCGCCTGCTCAAGGAAACAAAAAAATATGGAGGACTTGTACAGGTCCATGCAGAAAATGTCCATATTATTGACCATTTAAATGAAGAATTTGAAAAAGCAGGTAAACTGGCACCTTATTATCATGCCAAAAGCCGTCCTAATATTGCAGAAGAAGAGGCGGTTTCAAGGGCTGCTAAAATGGTGGAAATGACGGGTTCCAGAATCTACATTGTTCATCTTTCTTCCAAGGAAGGCCTTGATCGGGTTAAAGAAGCAAGGAATAAAGGTGTTAATGTTTTTGCCGAAACCTGTCCGCAATATCTGCTTTTAGATGAAGAACTATATAAAGAATCCGGATTTAATGGTGCAAAATATGTCATGTCCCCACCTTTAAGAACAAAAGAAAGCAATACAGCTCTATGGGAAGGTATCAACCAGGGTCATGTCCAGGTTGTGGCAACAGACCATTGCCCCTTTGATATCAAAGGCAAAAAAGACATGAATGGGACGGATGATTATAAAAAGATACCAAACGGTGCCCCGGGGATTGAGACCCTCTTAATGCTGATGCACTCGGAAGGTGTTGTTAAAGGAAGAATAAGCCTTGAAAAAATGGTTGATGTTTTATCAACAGCAACGGCAAAGATGTTTGGTCTTGCAGATAAAGGTGAGATACAGGTAGGCAAGGATGCTGATATTGTCATTTTTGATCCCAAACAAAAATTTACCATAACCCAGGAAAAACTCCATATGAATGTGGATTATACTCCCTATGAAGGAATGCAGGTTACGGGCATGCCCGTACAGGTTTTTTCCCGGGGTAAAAAAGTTTCAGAATGGAAAGATGATCATGTCGAATGTGTCGGTGAAAAAGGATATGGCAGGTTTGTTAAACGCGTACCATTAATGGTGCGATAAGTAAATCTTCTGGTAATGAGGAAACTTTATATCCCAATTCATCAATCGTAACAAGAAATTGGGATATATTTTAAATCAGATCAGGCACCTTTTAACAAAACAAGAGCTAGGTTTTTTTTATGTTAAAATGTGAAAACTTTAGCATCTTTAAATAGATAATTTCAAGTTTGTTTTTATTCAGGAAGGCTCCATTTCAGATCTGTTTCTGCCGTTTTGTTTTGCTTTATAAAGAAGATTATCAGCCCTAACAATAAAGCTGTCTTCTCTTTCAGGTAGGTGATACCGGCTGACACCAAGACTTATGGTTGAGAAAATTTCTTTTCCCTTATAAATTAGTGGGGTGTTTTGTATTGTTTCCCGGATTTTTTCTGAAATTTCATAGGCGTCTTCAAGGCTGCACTCTTTTAAAAGGATTAGAAATTCTTCACCACCCCACCGGCATAAAATGTCTGATTCTCTGATGGTTTCCAGGCAGAGTTTCACAATATGTTTAAGTGCTTCATCTCCTGCCATATGCCCGAACTCATCGTTAACTTTTTTAAAATGATCAATATCAAATAAAATGAGTGACAGGGCAAATTTTTTCCTCTGGATGTCTTTTAGGATCGGATGAATGACAAGATCAAATGCCTGGCGGTTGTATATCCCTGTCAATTTATCCGTCACTGCTATTTTTTCCAGTCTTTTTTGATAGGCTGAAATTGTCATATTTGTTATTGAAAGAACAACAAGTGTAATTACTGCACAAACTGCCAGGTTTATTTGCAGGGCCTTAAAAATCTGTCTTGTCCCATTTTCTTCAGACTGTTCAACCAGTAAATACCATTCAAATTCAGGTATATACCTTGTGTTTAAATGAATCGTTTTCCCATTTCTTTTGTATCTAAAATAACCATCTGGTTTTGATAAAATGTCACTTGCAAGAGAAGAGACCCCTTCAATTTCGCTCAACTGTTTTACATATGTTAACAGGCTTGATCCATGGAGTGTTATCATTCCTTTTTTATCAACAAAATAAATATTCCTGCCATAACTTTCCTGATATTTTTTGATAAGGTCTTTTACTGCATTTACTTTAAGACCCACACCAGTTGTTCCAATGAAATTGTTCTGATAATCACGTACCCTGTAATTAATGAAAATGGTCATTGAATCTTTGTTGGCCATATCAGGATCAACATTAATTTCATAATCAGATTTCATGGACTTTACCCTGAAATACCATCTGTCGCGCTCTTCTTCGGCTTTAACTTTTTTTAATATCCCGTCAGCATGATAATAGGTCTTTGTCTGTTCAGAAACAAAAAAACTTGTGAAGGTATTATATTTGTCCTGGATTTCCTTGAGGTAGCGGATAATTTGAGTTATATCATTTTCTCCATTGATGATCCAGTCCCGCAGGAAGATATCATTTGCCATGAGTGAAGAGATAAAAATAGGGCTAAGAAGATCCTTCTGGATTTCCGAATAAATGTTATCACTTGTCAAAGGAAGTTCTTTTTTAGTGATCTGTGATCTTAATGAAGCCAATGAAACATAATAACTTGCCAGGCTTGTTGTCAGAAAACCGGTTATCAAAAGCAGGCTCACGATTAAAATAAGATTATTCCATTTTTGTTTCATTCAGCTTACAATTCCTGTTAAAGCGGGTGTATGAATTATAGGTGTTAACATATAGCCATTTTTATACCATAATATTTTTAAAAAAGATTCTTAAATGTGTAAATATTTTTTTCTTCATTGTTTCAAATTGTAATAATATGTTAAGAATTGTCAGACACATAAATGAATAAGAGCAGAAAGGTATAATGACAATCCAGTTTCTTGGGAAAACATTAAAAAATCCTATGGTTCTTGCTTCAGGGGTGCTCGGGAACAGCCACGATATCCTGGAAAGAGTCCATAAAAATGGGTGCGGCCTTGTAACCATGAAGTCCATCGGCCCAAAACCCAGGGATGGGCATAAAAATCCCACGGTCATTGATCTTGGTTGCGGTATGATCAATGCAGTGGGACTGCCGTCGCCCGGATATCTAAATATGGAAAATGAATGGAATGATCTTGAAAAAAGAGACTTCCCTATAATTGCAAGCGTATATGGCGGGTCTGTCAGAGAATACCAGATGGTGGCGGAATTTGTATCTTCTAAAAAACCTGATTTTATCGAGATTAATATTTCCTGTCCCAATTCTGAAAAGCACGGCATGATATTCGGTGTAAATGCACAATCTTCCCATGATGTTGTATCTGCAGTTAAAAATGTAATTAAAGTTCCGCTTATTGCAAAGCTCAGCCCCCAGGCCCTGGATATTGGTGAAATTGCAATGGCCTGTGAGGATGCAGGGGCAGATGCCATCTGCGCCATCAATACACTGGGACCGGGTATGGTGATTGATATTGAGTCAAAAATGCCCGTACTGGCCTTTAAAAAAGGAGGGCTTTCCGGCCCAATGATAAAGCCTGTTGCCGTTCGGTGTGTCTTTGATATTTATAAGGCTGTGAAAATTCCCATTATTGGACTTGGCGGCATTTCCAATGGAAAAGATGCCATTGAAATTATCATGGCAGGGGCAAGCCTTGTGGGAATTGGAAGTGCTGTTAAGTACGGGGGTATAAATGTGTTCCAAAAGGTCACAGACCAAATGGATACCTGGCTTAGGGATCATGACTTAAGCTATGAAGATATTATTGGGGCAGCCCATAGAAAAGGATGATGATGAACACCATTACAGACCAGAAACATATCATGCTCAGGGTTGAAAAAAAAGTTATTGAAAACCCGACCCATGCCACCTTGTTTTTTGCACATTCGCTGCCATTTAAACCCGGTCAATTCATCATGGTCTGGATTCCGGGTGTAGATGAAAAACCCTATACTATTTCTTTTTATTCCAAAGAAAGGTTTTCCATTACCATTGAGGCCAAAGGTATTTTTTCTAAACAAGCCATTGCTCTGGACAAGGGTGATCTGGTTGGTATCAGAGGGCCATTTGGAAATGGGTTTGATGTTAAACCTGACGAACATGTTGCAGTTGTCGCAGGTGGTTGCGGCATGGCGCCTTTGGCCCCTTTGGTGGAAAAGCTTAATAAGAATACAATACTTATTCATGGGGCAAGAACAAAAGATTATATTTTATACCCGGACCGGTTTAATATTCAAAGACTGTTTTGTACGGATGATGGGAGTTTAGGTCACAAAGGAGTTGTGACACAGGTTCTTGAACAGCAAATTGCCTCGGGCAAACAATTTGGTATGGTCTATGCTTGTGGACCTGAAATTATGATGTATCATGTTTTTAAAATTTGTGAGACTAACAATATTTCCTGCCAGGTTTCTTTGGAACGTTATATGAGATGCGGGTTCGGGGTCTGTGGAGCCTGTGTCTGCGGCAGCCGGGTGGTGTGCAAGGATGGGCCAGTATTTGACTCTGCAGCACTTTGTGAAATGAAAGATTTTAATACAAAAGCCCTGTTAAAATCCGGTAAAGAGGTTGATCTTTCCCAGTATTTTGCATGGCGGTGTAAACCCTAACCTTGCAACATTAGGGTAAATAATAATAAAGGATTGTTATAAATGACATACAAAGAAGAATTCATTGAATTTTTAGTAGAATGTAATGCCCTGAGATTTGGCGAGTTTGAGTTGAAAAGCGGCAGGATAGCACCTTATTTTATCAATACGGGCATGTTTGATACTGGTCTGAAAATAAAAAAACTGGGCACTTTTTATGCCAAAGCCGTGCAAGAGCATTTTTTTGATAACTTTGATGGAATCTATGGACCGGCTTACAAGGGTATTCCTTTATGTATCTCAGCTGCCCAGGCGCTTTCTGATATGGGTGTGGACAAAGGATATGTGTTTAATAGGAAAGAAGCCAAAACATATGCAGATAAAAGCCTTGTTGTGGGCATGCCCCTGACGAAAAGCTCCCGGCTGATTTTGGTTGATGATGTGATTACCTCGGGCAAGGCCATCAGAGAATCCCTTGAAGTTCTTAAATCCTGTAACAACCCGGTTGTCAAAGGCATTATTATCAGTGTTAATCGTCAGGAAAAAGGTAAAACCGAAAAAAATGCTTTAAAGGAAGTTGAAGAGATTCTTGGTATACCCATCCACGCTGTTGTCTCGATAACAGATATAAAAAAATACCTGCACAATAAAAAGATCAATGGCAGGATAATGCTTGATGATGCCATGCTTGCAAAAATTAATGTTTATCTGGAAGAATACGGCACAATATAAAAAATGAATGGGAGGTTGATTCATTGAAGTATCTTGAACCGGCCTGGATGATCTTTATTTACCAGGGTCGGTGACCATACCATGAATCCAGTCCTGCCGTGCTTTTGCGCTCCTTTAAGCCTGAAAATTCTTTTGAAAAATCGCTATTTACCCATAATGCCACTATTGGCAAAATGGGTAAATAGCGATTTTTTGAACGTTTTTTTAATCTGATCGGTTGCTAAAAAGCACAACTGGCCTGAATTTTCTGTCAGGTCGCAGGTTCTGGTAAATACGGTGGATATTGCAAAAAATTTTCTGATTTCCTAAACACTTTCACCAATTCTCAATTAAAATCTTGCGGCAGTTCCACGATTTCAAACCAATACCTGGACAAATCTTTTATCATCTTGACCAGGCCTTCAAAGGTCACGGGCTTTCCGGACGGGTTTCCAAGATAGAAATTCAGACAATTTCAGCCGATACCTGGCCACGTTCCCCTCGTGCAGGCCTTGTAATGCATCCACTACTATTTTGTTGAAGGCATCCCTGTCATTTTCAGGTACCAGTTCATGTGTCAGTTGCCAAATATTCTTCGTAGATGGCACCTTAAGGCCACGGACAATTGCCTGTATGACCAGGATCAATGTCTCCCGATAGCGTATACGCATAGGGTCTGGATCAGCCATGGTTTGAGTGACTGCAAGGTAACGCTGGCATGAGCGCTCATAACTCCAGATAAACACATCCCGCAGCAAATCAACCTGATTGAATTCATACACACCCAGAAAGCCATCCACATAGGCCTGTTCAGGCACATCTATGAAAGAAAGGGGGCACAGGTTGTTTTGAATAAGCGGGATGTTCGCTCCCAGCCGGGAGACACGCTTGTTAACATCCTCAAAGGGTTGAAGATAAGGCAATTGCACCATTATGAAAAAGGCCTGTTCAAACGGGTCGGGAATGGCAGCGGATTTCTGCAGCAACAAATGGAAACAGTCTTTCAGAACCTGGGGCATTGCCACAGGGTGAAAGACAGACCCAAAAATGTCTACTGGTCTGCGCCGTAACCGTCCGCTTGCGTTTTCATCCAGAAGCAGGTTTTCCGACAGGATGGCATGCAGGTTAAGAAAGGTGAAAGGATTAAACCCGATCAGGTCAGCCTCCTGGATGAGCATTTCAATGGCCGCCTTGTGATTCAGAATCATCTGGGTTTCATGTATATCTTTGCCCTCTGCCGCTTGTCCGAATTCGATCAAATTTTGAGTATCAAGACGGTTGTAAGTATTCCCCTCCAGACGGGAAGAGGCCCATGACAGATCAATGAGCAACCGGTTCAGGATTTTTCGGGCATATGTGCCTGCAGGCCGTTCTCCCACAGGTGTACGGCCCATCTCATGGAACTGGGCGCGCAGAGACTCGGAAAGATAGAAGGTAACACCCGGGTCGTAGTCCTCCAAAAATGAACGATGATAACCAACTGGTTTACGCTGCATCACAGGTTGCCGCACCATCTCGCGAATGGTACGGCCCTCTGAGGAAATTGGGATGTAAATTTCCGATTCGCCTTTGTTTGAAGACTCCATGACCATAGGTTCAGCAGTGATGACCAGGCCGGGGATGCACTTGTAAACCAGTGCAATGCTTTCGCCTTCCGTGGTGATGCGCTTGTCTGTCAGAAGTCGTTCCAGCCTGCGCTGCAAGGTGCGACGATTGAGGGCTTTGGGCAAATGATGGACCAGCGCTTTCTCAAGTGCTGAAATCCCAATCCCTTTGGTATGTTCTGAAATTATTCGCTGGATCAGATCCAATTCTTTGCCAGGCACGATACGCGACATAAGCACTTCTCCTTGAAAAATTGGTGCAAAGCAAATTTGTACACACTTATATTGACGTGCGACAGTAAAGAGTGACACTAATATGTCACGCTTTTGTGTCGCACGTCAATATAAAAGTATTAATTCATAACTTAGGGTCCACTCAAAAATTAATTACCAATTTTGGGAGTTGAGTCGCCTATCCGGCAAGGTGTGGAAACTAAGGCATATCAAGTATATGTTGTGTTTTCACAACGCTGCCAGAGATGAAGGTTTGTTTAACAACGTTATGTGATAACATGGCCATTTTTTCTGCTTTTTCCCTTGATTTTGTCACAGCAAGGTCCTTGACTATTTTTGCAATGTTGCATACATAATAAACCATAGCGGTTAAAACAAACAAAGAGGTAAAAATGATACCACCCCTTGAAATGACCTCGGATATGATGATTGTATTCGGGTTTTTGGTTTTTGTTACAATACTATTTGTATTTGAAGTTGTAAGAGTTGATATGGTTGGTCTTCTTATGATGGTCCTTTTGCCCCTGTCAGGTGTAATTGAGGCTTCCCAGGCCATCAGCGGCTTAAGCTCCAATGCTGTTGTTTCAATCATTGCAGTTATCATCATTGGTGAGGGTCTTGATAAAACAGGTGTCATGAATATCTTTGCCAGGCAGATCATTAAGCTTGCCGGGAAAAGTGAAGTTCGAATCATGGCTCTGATTTCCGCAACGGTTGCATTTATCTCCAGTTTTATGCAGAATATTGGTGCTGCAGCACTTTTTTTGCCTGCAACAAACAGGATATGTCGGCAAGTAAATGTACCCGTTTCAAAAATTTTGATTCCCATGGGGTTCTGTGCTGTTATCGGTGGGTGCATTACTCTGGTGGGTTCAAGCCCCTTAATCCTGTTAAATGACCTTATGGCATCCTGGTGGTTAAACAACCCTTTAGTTGTGGGGGATAAAGCCTTTGAACCATTCGGCCTTTTCAGTGTAACACCAATCGGTATTGCTCTTGTTATAACTGCAATCCTATATTTTGTTTTTTTTGGCAAATTTGTTTTACCAGAGGTAAAATTAAAACTGGATGACCCTAGCTGTCTTTTGAACGATGATCTTGAATGCACCTATGGAGAAGAAATTCACAATGCCTATGAATTGAATGTTCCTTTCAGTTTTGAAACAAAGCGCTTGGATGAATTAAAAATCCGACCTTTGTATCATTCAACAGTCATCTGCATTTGCAAACATGGGAAACAAGGAGGCGGGCTTAAGGTTTTTGTTCCTGCCCGGTCAGATATTATTGAACCCGGAGATACTATTGGTGTCATCAGCAATGGTGAACATATAGAAAAGCTTGCCAAGGACATGGGATGGGAACTTTGTGAAGACCTAAACAGACTTAATGAAGTCATATCTCCTGATAACTCTGGTATTGTTGAAGCCATTATACGGCCCCGGTCTGAACTGGTGGGAAAAACGCTGCACCAGATCTATTTCAGGAAAAAACATCAAGTCAATCCTTTGGCTCTTTTCAAAGGAAATAAGGTTTTTTATGAGGATATTTCTGAAGCTAAAATCCAAACGGGAGACGCGTTTCTCCTTTTTGGTCAATGGGAAAAATTTCATTTATTGAAACAAAAAAAAGATTTTGCATTTACCGAGCATATCCCGGGAGAGATCATGCACCCGGAAAAAGCAGGATTTGCCATTGCCAGCCTTATTCTGGCCCTTGTTCTGGCGCTGGGATTAAAATTCCCATTGTCCATATCATTGCTGGCTGGAGCTATAAGCATGATCCTTACCAGGGTTTTAAGCATTGACGAGGCATATAGAGGTGTTGACTGGATGACTGTTTTTTTGCTGGCAGGACTCATCCCTTTAGGGCTTGCCTTTGAAAAGACAGGGGCAGCACTTTATTTATCCATATCCATCACCAACATCATGCAGGGTGCTTTGACACCTCTTATCGTGTTTGTACTCATTGGTTTTTTGACATCTTTTTTTACCCTGGTAACATCAAATGTCGGCGCCACTGTACTCATGATTCCCCTGGCCATGAACATGGCCGTCCAATGCAATGCTGATCCAAGAATGGCAGCATTACTTGTTGCAATAGCTGCATCAAACACCTTTATTCTTCCCACCCACCAGGTTAATGCTTTGATCATGAGGCCGGGGGGTTATAAGGTCAAGGATTATGTTAGAGCAGGAACCGGCATGACATTTTTATATATTGGCGTGGTAATGACCATTATGTATTTTTTCTATGGTATATCCAGCCCAAATTTCTTTTAAAAAAATTGAATTGATTATGAAACAATATATTGAAACCAGGCATGAAAAATTTATTTCAGATTTACAAACCATTATTAACATTGACAGCAGCAGTGACAATAAAGATGGGATCGAAAAAGTTGCAGAGTTTTTTCAAAAAAGATTTACCAGGATTGGTTTTGATACCCAGATTTTGTTTTTAGGGGAAAATAAGACCCCCTGTCTTTATGCAGAGCACAGGCCGTCTAAAAAACCTTTTGATATCATGTTCCTTGGTCATATGGATACTGTATTTCCCACGGGGGAAGTTGAAAAACGCCCTTTTTCAATGGAAGCTAACAGGGCATTCGGCCCTGGTGTCTGTGACATGAAAGGGGGTTTGCTTGTGGTACTGCACGTTCTTGAAACCCTTAAACATGAGGGCATTCTTGATTCACTTTCCTTATGTGTGGCATTTAACGGGGATGAAGAAACAGGCTCAAATGACTCCAAAGACTGGATAATGTCCACTGCAAAAAAAAGTTTGCGAACCTTTGTTTTTGAGCCCTGCCGGCCGGGATACAGGTTTGTTCTTCAAAGAAAAGGCGGAGGCTGGTTTCAAATTATTGCAAAAGGACAACAAGCACATGCCGGAGCTGATCCTGAAAAAGGTATTAATGCTGTTGTTGAACTTGCCCATCAGATTGTAAAAATTAATCAGTTGAATCAAAATAAAGTAGAAACCTCAGCCCATGTAACGATTGTTAAGGGTGGGGATAAAGTAAACATTATTCCCAATCAAGCCGAAGCCTGGATTGATGTGCGGATTTTAAAACTGGACGAAAAAGAGCGTATTGAAATCTTTTTTAAAACCCTGGCTGAAAATCCCTATTTAAAAGGTTCAAAAATAATTATTAATGGCCACATAGACAGACCACCCATGGAACCGGGGGATGCAACCCGCAAGCTTTGGGAATTGATTCGATCCACAGGGGAAAAATTCGGGCTGCCCATGGAAGCGATTTCAACAGGCGGTTGTTCAGATGGCAATTACACATCTGCCGCAGGCACTCCCACCATTGACGGCATGGGCATTGTGGGGGCAAATTCCCACAGGGCAGATGAGTATGTTGAGCTTGACAGTATTGATAATATGGTACTTCTTGTGGCACAGGTCTGTAAAACCATTGGACTAAATGGCGAATTGAGATAATAAATTATATCGGTTATAGTTTTTGATTCTTGAAAAAGTTTAGAATCGGGTCTGAACTGATAATATAAGAAACCTGTCCTGTGGTGTCTCCTTTTGTCTTTTCCATAATGTTAATGTCACTGATAAATTTTATCTTAGCAAGAATATCCAGGTTTTTTTTATCCTGTTTTACGGCATCAAATTCTTTGGATGTTATTTTCCCTTTTTTTGTATAAGCCCAATATACCCTTTTATCGTGGGCGAGAACCGTTGGCTCGTCAAAACTCATATACAGGTCACCGATCAGGTCTTGAATGTTTTTTTGTTTCAGATCTTTAAATTGTTCATATATTATAAGAACCCGGTTGCTTGTTTTATCGGCCACCACAAATAAGTTTTTATCCCTGAATTTATAGGTCCAATTTGAGCTTTCATCCACCCTATTAGATGCGGCTGTCTTTATTTGTTCTGGATTTAAAATTGCTCCTAAAACATATCCCTGCCGTTGGATTTTTAATTGTTCAACCTGTTGAAACAAATGTTGCAGGTCATTGGCCAAAGCTATCCCTGTAAACAGGAATATCAATATCATGGATATAATAAAAACAATTTTTTTCTGCATTTTTCTTATTTTTTAATAGGACAAAAACTTCCGGCAGAAAAGCGTGGTACGCTGCCCTGCCGGAAATAGGCCTTGATTACTGGTTATATCTTAATTTATTTTCTTCTTCGATTAACTTCATGGTTTCAGCACTACCACCGGTTTTTATCCATAAATGTTCCGGTTTGGCCAGAAGTTTTGTGATATAGTCACGGTATTTTTCACCTTTACCGGCATGATCGGCAAGTTCCTGGACTTCCGGTAAAAATTCATGGTAAAAATTCCTGGCAATTTCATACATGCCATGCCAGTGGGTATAATCCGGCGCAAACATGGCCGCTGCCATCCTGGCCCTTCTACCTTCATGGTGCCAGATTTCAAACCAGGTATATCCTATTTTATGCTGGAATCCTGTATTTTCCCAGATTCCGTCTTTTTTCAACATTCCAACAAGTTCTGCGCCCGGCTTTGCAAATTTAACATTATAGAGTGTCACTAAATCATCAAGCTGCAGATAAAAATCTCTGACCTGATTGATACCATGGCAGGACTTACATACTTCCTGCATGGAAGACCGTCTCTGCTTCCATGACACAACACTTTTGATGGTTTTTTCGACAACCACTTTCTTGAGTCTGTCACCTTCCCGGATATAGCTTTTTGCCATTGATGTCTGGCCGGGGCGAGGTGCTATGTCGCCTGTAATGTCTGCAACAGTGTCATCTGTAAATGTCACCCTGTTAAGTTTTGATGACACAGGGGCTCTTAAATTCCATGAAAGCCTGTCTCCAACATTATGACTGTTTTTTGCAACAGCACCATTGAGCTTAATAAATGACCCCATGTGGCAGGTGGAGCATGTCGGTGCAGTATAATAATCGTCTCCCAAAACCCAGGACCCGTCTTTCATTATATTCATGCCGTCGGGAGAGTTTCCTTTGTCAGCAGTGAAATAAGCAATGCCGTGTTTGGATTCTTCATAGATTTCTTTTTGCGGATGATCAGGCCCTAAATGACATTTGCCGCAGTTCTCAGGCTGTCTGGCTCTTGATGCAGAAAAAGAATGCTTGGAATGACAGGCATTACAAACACCCTTGGTCCCGTCAGGATTAATTCTTCCAATCCCGGAGTTTGGCCAGGTATTATAATCCATTTGGGGTGCATCTGTTTTAGAGCGCATGGGTTTGCCCTCTTTGTCACGTTTTAAAGAGACCACGGAGCCATGGCACTGCCAGCAGCCACTGGACATATTCGCTTTATTTGAAGGCATGCCGCCAACTACTTCTGCCAGCATATTATCAAGGGATGCCATAATTTCACCGGCAGTGGCATGGTGTGATATTGCCATCTCCTTTGCTTCGGGTTCATGACATTTTGCACAGTCATTGGGCGAAAGGATGGCCTTGATAAAGGCGCCTTCATGGTTGTAACCCATTTCATCACCTTTGTCTGCCGCATGGCAGTTGTAACACCCTACCTGACCTTCTTTAGCTGCTGCATGGGCTGAATTTTCCCATTGAAGGACCAGGGATTTGTTTTCCTTTAAGTGGCAGGTGATGCATTTCTTGTTCATTTCCTGGTTGTTTGGATTTCTTACATCAAAGGATTCCTGAGTCAGACCAAAGGCTGCCCCTGCTGTAAAAATAGATAGAATCATAAAAATTAGTAATGACCTTAAAACAGCCATATTAAATTCCTCCTAAAATATAAAGATAAAAAATAAAATTACTTAAACGCAATTTTCTGTTCAATTTATATGATTTTCGATCCTAAGTTAGAATGCAAAAACTCAAAGGTTTATTGCATAGCCTCACCAATATTCTGCAACACCTCCTTTCATTAATTCATATTAAATCGTAATTATTCAGCTCTTACGCTTGAAACCGCCTTGTCTGATAGATATTTGTTTCGATGCTAAACGCTTAACCTCCTGCAAATATCCATCAGACAGGGCTTTGGGGATAACTTTTTTTAACGGGCTGAACAATTACATTAAATCTTTGTTATGGTTTATTTTACGTTTGTTTCATTATCCTGAGCCCAGAATGGAAAGATCCTGCTCAACACAAAAAGGATGATAAAGGGAATCGCCATGACAATTATCACAGCAATAATCCCCTCCTTGTCAAACCATTCAGGATGAAACTCCGTATATCCTCTTGCGCTTTTGCTCATTAACTGGCCGCCGATGACAACATTCCATCTCATGATCAAAACCTGGAGTAAAAGCATTGCCGATACAATGGCTGCCATAAAATTATAAATATTTTTCTTTATAGTAAAAAGGCCCAGCACTCCCAGGGTAAATAAGGGAATTATAGAACATATTTTTACCTGCCATAACCAGAATGAACTAGCCAGCGGACCGTTTAAAAGACCCTCGACCATATGGTGATAGCCTGATTTTAAATATGAATGGGAAAACACCTCCAGCATTTCAAAGGTAAAAGCCAGGATAAAAAACAGGGTCAGGGTTTGAACGCATGTTTTGATACAGCCATGATCAATGGATCGTCCCTTTATTTTTCGAATGACAATATAGGCCAGGATAATGGCGGATATTCCCGAGACACAGGCAGAAAAAAGGAAAATCACGGGCATAAGAGGGGTTGACCATGTGGGGTTGGCTTTAACCCCACCAAAGATAAAACCCACATACCCGTGAAGCACCACTGCAACAGGGATGCCGATACCCACCAGAAACCGGACAATTTTTTGATCAAGTTCCAGGGCATCTTTTGAAAGATCTATGCTGTCAAAGGTCAAGGCCCGGTATAAAAACTTCATCAAACCTTTTGATTTTGTTCTTAATTCCACGAGATCCCGTCTATATACAAAGAGCACGATAAAGACAAGTACTCCCATGGATATGGCATAGATATATCCAAACCCTGCCATGGCTGAGCTTGGACTGGGGGTTAAAAGCATGTTAAAATTCCGTTCAGGCCGACCAAGATGGAGTAAAAGCGGCAGGGTGGCAATGGCCAGAAAAGCCAGGGCAAACAAAAGAGAAAACCTTGCCACGGGGCGCAGACTTTTGACATTAAAGAGATAATAGAGGGCGGCTATGATAAAGGCCCCGTCCACAAGGCCTGTGATGTAAGGGTAAAGTACAATCATCATGCTCCAATGGACATGAAAATCGTTGGGAAAAACATAATTGGAAATTGCAATGGCAGTCGAGCTATGGACCGCATCCATCAGATAACCTCCCTTCTGGCACCTTTATAATAGAGAGCAGGAAAAGTACCCATTTCTTTTTTAAGTACAGTCAGAACCCCGGGACCTTTCAAAATTTTATAAACTTCAGATGTTTCATCCTTCATGGAACCGAATTTCCTGGCCCCCGTGGGACAGACCTCAACACAGGCTGGTAACAGTCCTTTTCTAACCCTCTGGTAGCACCAGGTGCATTTTTCAACTGTTTTTTTATCGGGATGGATAAAGCGCACTGAATAGGGACATGCCTGTATGCAATAGGCACAACCCACACAACGTTTTTCATCCACAAGAACAAATCCGTCCGGGGATGTAAAAGTGGCTCCCACGGGACAGACCTGGACACAGGGAGCCTCCTTGCACATATTGCAAAGTTTTGGCACAAAAAAGGTGTCTCGTATTTTTTCCTCAATATCCGTTCTGGGATGCTGGTATCCTTGAAGGCCGCCATTGGGACTGTCCACATAAATCTTATCGCTGAAACCCTTTACATATCGTTCTACCCAGGTCCGAAAGTTTCCATCAGGAACATTATACTCCCGCTTGTCTGCAACACAGCATGATCCACATCCGATACATCGTGTAATATCCACGATAAAGGCAAACTCCTGGTTAAGGATATCATATTCTTTATCCCTGATGCCTGGTATTTGCTCAGGAATCTGTTCCAAAATTTCCAGACTTCCACTTCCCATTGGCCAAACCAGATATAAAGAACCTGCAATGGATCCATTTAATACTTTTTTAACAAAGGATCGTCTATTCATGACCCTGCCTCCATCATACGGGTTATCTGTTTTGCCCGGATAATATATTTTAAAGGTGCATGAACATGATGGCATTGATTGCAATTATGGGTAAGTTTAACATTCTGGTCCTTAAGATGATTTGGCATGGCAATAGTTTTAATCACTTCTTCTTTCCTGGCCTTAATTTCCGTGTTATGGCATTTAAGGCACAGGGTGGTAATTTCTTTTTCTTTTTTAACGGGAAGCGTTCCAATTTTTTTTTCATTTTCTACATGATCAGCATAGGTTCCATGACAAAATTCGCATGATATGGTCTGATGGTGACCGTTTTTATGAATTTTTGCTTCATAGGGATGACATTTGAAACAAGAAATATTGGTCCAGTGCCGGATAGGAACAAGGGCTGCTTCACTGATGGCATCCGCCCTGTAATATCCATAAATACCAAAGGAATCAGGGATCAATATATTTTTAAATAAAAGTGCGCCCCCGGCCAATACAACAATGCTTAACAGCACGATCAAAAGACGCAACCGATAACTTAAACCCACAACAACCTCCAGTATTGATTCATACAGATTCTTAATAGTTGTTAACAGCCATTTGTCTCAGAATTTTCAAGGTATTACATATACTCTTTTATATTTAGAATTTTAATATTGTATACAAAAATTTATGTGACTAAGGCAATGTTATCACTATAAAAATGTTATAGGCAAGTTTTTTTTAAAAAACCACGGTGCTATGGCAGACCCATGTAAAAAATTTAAAGTTGCCAGGGTCATGTGTATGATTAAAAATTGCGAATCTTTAAGTTAAATGATGATCCAGATTCGTAATAGTATTTGTTACATCATATTCATAAGCCGGGTACTCAAAAATAGGATTCCTGGGTTCTGTTTTGCTTAAAGAATATCCATAGATGGATGAATATTCGGATACATCTTCGCCCATACTGTCAAGCTGTTGGAGATATTCATGTATGCTTTTGGATTCCATGATGGTAACTTTTCCCATTTTTTCTATAATCGGACTATGCTCTCTTGTCTCATCATGATCAAATTCAAGGATTCTTCTGCCATCATTGGTAATACCAATGGTTCTGAATGTAAGGCTCTTTCCGACCCCTGGAAGATTGAGGACATTCCTGTCCGATGCTATAAATGGGATGTCGGCATCTGTTCTCAACTGAGAAATTCGATCAGCAATATTTTCAGCATTTAAGGGCAGTTGTCTTAAATCATGGGAAAAACTTTCAGGCAGAAAGCCGATATTTTTTTCTTCCATACTTTCCTGAACCAGGCGGGCATTAGGTGTAAAAAGATGTTTGTTTTCCATATATCCTTTAACTGTAAAAGAATAATAGGGAAGAATACCGATATCGTTAAGTGCTTTCCGAAGTTTTGCCGTATGGCCCCTTCTTGAGGCGGCAGAGATAAAAACCAATTGGTTGGTTACAATCCACCCGGCTTTATTGAGCTGATCGACACAGAATTTTGTTTCAGGGGTTATTTCCATGGGAGATTCAAAATGAGTCTGAAAAACAAATTGCTGAATACCTATTTTTGCGGCTTTTTCTTTAAATTCGGCAAGGATATTGACAAGACCTGACTTGATTCTCATGGGAAGATAAACCGGAAGCCGGGTACCCAGTCTTACCCTTAAGATCTGTGCGTATTTTTCCCCTTGTTTCCTGTTTTTATTGGCCTGTCGCTTTCTTTTGGCCATTTGATAAACACTTTGAAGGATTTTTCTAAGGGTTTTATTCGTACTCATCAGTGCATCACCGCCCGTGATAAGGATATCCCTTAACTGGGAATCATTTTCAAAATAGGTAATAGAAGCTTCCAGACGGTGATCCAATGAGACCTTGGCCTGTAATTTTTCAAGATTAAAATTTAAATCGCCGTGTTGGAAACTATACATTCTCTGGCAGATTGAGCACAGCCCTCCACAGGCCCGACCCATGCTTTTGGGAATTAAAATGGCAACATTGGGGTATCGTCTGTGAATACAATCGTCCGGAATAATCCAGCCGGCAGCATTAGGCTTCCCTGGCTCTACAATATCTTCTTTTTCCCATGCAAAGATATTGCCGAATTCATTGACCAGTTCCTTTGAATAGATCATATATTGCCGGATGGCAAGATCAGCACCCAGGGAGACAACCGATGCCTGTGTGTCCAAAAGTGACAGGTAATACGGATTAACAAAGAAGGGGATGCCCACCTCTTGAGCCTGTTTCAACGTATCCATGGTCTCCCGGTCAAGGGAGTAATCAAGCATTTCATTCAAGTCTTCAGGGGTTTGAACTGCAAATTTGAGATGAAATTTGTAATCATTCCACCATGTTTTGGCAAGAGCCAGCTTTTTTTGTCTGGACATCCCTTTTTTGAAACAATATCGCTTGCTTTTGATTCTTCTTTCATCAATTGCAGCATGAGTCTGTAGGCTTTTACATTGGGAAGGGTATGTTTTAATTCATTTATAAAGGGCATAATATGGTCTTAATATCTTTCAATTAATGTTAGAGAATCGGAAGAAGGTTATCAAAAAGCAAAAATAATGTCAAAAATGGAAAATTGTTTTTAAAATACCAGTTATCTCATGCCCGCAATCTCCAGTTTAAAGACTTAATGCGTTCCAAGTCTGTTTTTTCCAGATCTTGAGCAAAGGACTGGATTTCTCTTACTCTAACTTCATTTAGCGCAAGTGTTGGCAGAATATTATTCTGATCTTTAAGCTGGATAAAACGAAATCCTCAAATGCTGGATTTAAAGGGGCAACCTAATTATTAATATTCCGGGGGATTCTTTTGACCCTGAAAAGACATAACAATAGCCATTATAAGGAGCTCACGTATCTTTTGGGCAAGATCTTTCATCACAATCGGTTTCAATATAAAACCCTTAATGCCCAGAGATGTTGCTTTTTCTTCATACATGGTTTCGCTGAATCCTGTGCAGAGCAATATAGGAATATCAGAGCGTATTTTAATCAGTTCAGCCGATAGTTTATCTCCAGCCATATTTGGCATTGCCATATCCGTGATAATCAGATCAAACTTGTCAGGATTTGTACGGAAAGCTTCAAGGGCTTCAAGGCTGCTGGTACGTGATGTAACCTGATAGCCCAGTCGTTCCAGCATCTTTTTTTCCATACCAAGGATCGCTTCTTCATCGTCTACAAGAAGGATCTGTTCAGTGCCGCCCAAAAGTGGTGTTTTTGTTTGAATATTCTGTTCTTCAGAAAGACTTTTTTCCACGGGCATATATACATGAAACTCAGTCCCTTTTCCAGGTTCACTATATACCTGGATAGCACCTCCCATGGCAGTAACAATACCATGCACCACGGAAAGCCCCATTCCAGTGCCCTTGCCTATGGCTTTGGTGGTAAAAAACGGATCAAAGATTTTATCTGTTAATTTTTTATCCATGCCTTTCCCTGTATCAGCCACTGTCAGACAGGCATAAACTCCAGGTTTCATATTTGGATTAATTAGATCAAGTGTTCCAAATGCCATTTGTTTGAGGCTTACTTTCAGTTCCCCGCCGTTTTCCTCCATGGCATGATAAGCATTGGTTGCAAGATTCATTACAATCTGATGAATTTGTGTGGGATCTGCTTTAATCACACCACAATCAGGATTGATATCCTGTTTGATTTCAATAGAGGTGGGAATTGTAGACCTGATAAGCTTTAATGCTTCCTTGACAACAGGCTGCATTTTCATCAGCATCAATTCACTGCTATCTTGACGAGAAAATGTGAGGATCTGTTTTACCAGGTCCCTGGCTCTCAAGGCGCTGGTATGAATTTGATTCAGGCTCTCTTTAAATGGACTGTCTTCAGGGGTATCCATTAAAATCATCTCAGTATAACCTATGACAGGGAAAAGGATATTATTAAAATCATGGGCAATACCGCCAGCAAGTGTACCCATGGATTCCATTTTTTGTGCTTGCTGAAGTTGGGATTCCATTTTTTTTAAATCACCAATATCACGATAAATAGCTAGCATTGAAACAGAACCGCCTTTGTTGGATACAGGAGAAAAAGAGCAATGGTAAGGTTTATTGTCTTTAGTGCTAATAACTTCAGTTTTTATCACTTTGCCCTGCATGACTTTGTGATGGAAACACACGGAACATTTTTCATCACGGCCATGGATTGCCTTGTAACACAATTTTCCAGTGGCATCATGACCTATCCATTTGACCATGGCAGGATTCAAGTATGATAAAACATATTCTGATGAACAAATGTATGCTACATCATCCATAGATTCCAGTATGGAACGGTATTTTTCTTCGCTTTCTCGCAGCGATTCTTCAGTCTTTTTGAGCTCTGTGATATCATTTACTAAAGATGCCAAACCTGTAACCTTGCCATCAATATCTTTTATAGCAGTGTTGTACCAGTCACATATTATACGCCTGCCGTCTTTGGTTATGTTCTCATTTATGCTGTGTGCACCACCCTTAAGGCACAATATATCCTGGAAAATATCATCAACTAATTTTTTCATATCTTTAGGAAGAATAAGTTCCGCAACATGTCTGCCCAGGGCCTGCTCTTTAGTATAACCAAAAATAGATTCAGCCCCAGGGTTCCATCCAATAGTCTTGAAGTCCAGGTCCAAGGAAATTGCGCCTACAGATGTATTCTGAAGATGGGTGGAAAATTGATACTCGCTTTGCCTTAATGCAGCCTCTGCCTGTATCCTTTGATCAACCTCTATTGTTAACTCTTTATTTGCCTTTCTAACCTTTTGGTTAAGTCTTGCAATTGTAAAAAGAAACCCGGCCAGCACCACAAGGATGACTATATAAATTAATATCAAGATCCAGTATTTTTTAAATATAGCCTGTGCCGTTATCTTCCCAATATCCTTATAAGGCCCCACTTTCAATTCTTTCAGGCAGGCATGAACGTCCTGATAGTTCAATGGAATTGTCCATCCAGCAATCTTTGCAGCTTGTGCAGCAGCAGAATCTGGGGGCATGGCCAGCAATGCCTTGACAACCATTTCCGCCAATCCAATGGGAGTGTGCAAAAGTTTTGCCAGGGGGCGTTCCGGATACGACCTTGTGGAGTGCACAAAAGGCAGGTGTACTTTTTCACCCCCATGTTCGTGAATAGCCTTAAAATCAGCAACCTGTATCTTGTCTTCGGCCTGCATGCGCTCAAGGGTGTCCGTGCGCACATTTCCAGCATCTACCTTTCCATCGCGCACTGCATAAACAACTGCATCGTGGGTTTGCCCAAAATTAATGGAGGCAAAGTCCTTAAACGGATCAACCCCGGCCTGTTTGAATTCCCGCCATGCCATAAGCCATCCACCCAGGGAAGTCTTGTGGACAGCCATATAGTTTTTTCCTTTAAGGTCTTTATAGTCTTGGATGTCGTCCCGGTTTTTTTTAGTGAAGACAACACTGCCGTACTCTGTATAGGCTTTATTAAACACCTTGTTTTTTAAGGTGGCAATCCGGCTGACCTTGTACAGGGCTTCCAGCTCCACATAAAGTACTGGGTTGGCCAGTATGAAATCAATGTCAGCTTTTTTAACAGCATCATATATCTGTTCAAAATCAAGGGGTACGATGACAAAGGTTTTTCCCTGAATCATCTGGGTCAGATAATCAGCCGTTGGCTTCCATTCTTCCATGCAGTGTTCAGTACCTCTATTCGCCAATACACCAATTTTTATATCTGAAACATCAGCACCTGCAAAATTGGTCATTCCCGTTATTAAAGCAAAAACAAACATCATGGTCAGGATTTTTAATTTAATACAATTTTGCAAAATTTTACCCACTTGAAGATCGTTTAATTAAATATTTTCAAGTTTGACAATTAAGAACGCAAATTTTAAATTCTTTAGGCCAAAACTTTTGTTACAACCTGCATAATTCCAAAATTAACTTTTGCTAAAATTACCTGGATAATTCTTTTTTCCTGCCTGGCTTTGTTCGCTTGTTTTTTATCTGCTATTCCTGATTTCAGAAGCTGGTCTTGTAATGATAATCCCATTTCTATCCTTTCTATAAAAATATCCTGCTACCATAATATATCCACCCACATGAAATCAAGGTGTCAGCAGTCCCAAAATAAAATTTTGACAATGTATTGTCTTAGTACTCTTAATAAACCTGAATATAAGGAAAAGCCACAAAATCCTATTTGTAAGAAAGTTTTGATGAAACGGTTAAAAATTTCCTCATTTTAATTTTAAAAGGCGTCAAAATTGGTCTTGACTCCGGGTCCGTTTCATTTTCCCAATCTATTTCCAAAGGGGTCCGTCTATAAGACTTACCCATACGTCGCACACTATCCTTAAAAAAAGCAAACACACAATAGTCGAAAAAGTCTCTAACCTGCTAATATCCCACAAATTCACCGATCAGCTTCACATGGATCCGCTTTTCGATCATATGGCCTTCGATGATACTCCACATGTTACAAATGCGGGTGGGGGTCTTGCAGTCACTACACAAACCGGTTTCAACACATGGATTTTTCAAACCATAACGAATATTATTAACCGGTGCAGCATAATGTTTGACTCTATCCATGGCGGATTCCAGATCAGGGGCTACTTTATTCATACCGACCATTAAAATAACCTTTTTGGGTCCGAAAGCCATTGCAGCCACTCGATTGCCCATGCCGTCAAGATTGACCAATTTCCCATCTAAGGTGATCGAATTAGAGCTTGCAATCATAAAATCAGCGGTCATCCCTTGTTGTCGACGTGATAGGCCTTCTTCAGGCGCTATTCCCGGTTCATATGGATCAATAAGCTGGACCTCTGGCAATTCGGCAATAGACTCCCAGAGTCCCGCATATGTCGCGGTCATGGTTCCGCATCGAAATACCGATGCTCCTGGTGTAATCATGGCGATGATTTCATCTTTAGCCTGGGAAGCAGTCGCAGCATAACTACCCTCCATACGTCGCTGTTCCAAATTTTTTATTATTTTTTTAGCTACCTTTTCATTCCAAACAACCTGATTTTCATCCATAGTATTTTTCCTTTCAAGTGAAGATTAATTGCATTTTATCAATATTTGCATGAGCAGAAAACTTTTCAATCTAAACTCCTGTAACGTATTTTTTTTATATTCATGACAATTTTGGCCTCTGAATACTCCACCTTCGGATAATGATACTTGAGGTTGGAAATCTTGTGAATTATGTTTGTCATTTCATAAACATTGATATTTTTTAGCGATTTATTTTCCTAATTCTGAATTTATCATTCTGGAAAACACAAAAACAATTTTTGATACGATCAGAATAATTTTCTATGATGAATTTTAACACTTTCAATTTTTTAGAACCGGTAGCATCTTCCAGCCTAAGTAGCAAAACCCCACTATGTTTCATTAAAGAATGGTAAACCAACTCTCCGTAATCTTTATCCATTGTTATAACCATACGATTCTCTAAAAAGGCGGTTCGAATAATATTCTCATCTTCCATACAGGGATCAATATCCCGAACAGCTTTGATGTCATAGCCCTCTGCATGGAGATAATTTTCTATTCCTTTGCCAACACCTACATCAATAAGGAATTTTAATTCTATTGAATTCATGCGGAAACTTGTACAGGAAAAACTTGCTCTTCTTCGACCAACCCGGTTGCATACGCGAACACAGCTTGAAAATCTTTTTTCTCAAGCTCTGGATACTCTTCAATTAGTTCATTTTCAGAGATACCGGCCGAAAGTGCCCTGAGTATTTGTTCTACAGTGATTCGCATACCCCTTATTGTCGGTTTCCCAAGCATTATTTTGGGATTTATTGTTATCCTTGAAAGCAAATGTTCTGTTCTTTTCATGACATTATTCTCCTTTTTGCATAAAAGTCTTCCGCCACAATTCTGTTGACGTATTCTTTTAGTATCTTTAAGAATATCCCATAGTTCCTGTTGAGTCAAAACTTTTATCAGTATATAATAACAAAAGGCATTACCGGTTAATCTAAATTTGGCATTTAATCACTCAAGGTTAATTTCTATATCCTCAAGAAGTTCGGTTCCGAAATCCCCTGACAGGGATAATAATGCTTGAGTTTGGAAAAAGTCAGTGTTTTTGAATTCAATGGATAATTTCCAAATTGAACTTATTGGCCATGTGTTGTGCTTTTCTAAATTCTTCAGGCGTTAACGGACTTGAAAGCTCTTTAATTTTACTGGCCTCTCCCATGGGATGGTATTGGGACATGATATTAACATGAGTATGGGAAGATATCTTTTCTTTTAGAAATTTTAAAATATGATGCGTTCCATCCAAGTTTCCAGGCATAACAAGATGCCTGACTATAAGTCCTGAACAGGCAAGACCAGCCCTATTCACTTTTAAATCCCCAACCTGATCATACATTTCCTTAACCGCTTTCCTTGCTATCTGAGGATAATCCCAAGCATGGCAGTATATTTTGGAAATATTAGGCTCCCAAAATTTAAAATCAGGTATGTAAATATCAATGATATTTTTTAAGATACGCAGGGTGTCAATGCTTTCATATCCAGAACAATTGTAAACCAGAGGGATGTTCAATCCATAATCTACTGCTATATCCAATGCCTTTAAAATCTGTGGAACCACATGACTTGGAGTAACAAGGTTGATATTGTGGCACCCGATTTTTTGCAAATATAGCATAATAGATGCGATGCTCTCATCTTCAACCTCCTGACCTGTACCGTTAACACTGATATCATAGTTTTGACAAAAAATGCATTTCAGGTTGCAATTGGAAAAAAAAATAGTTCCTGACCCTTTATCACCAACCAGTTGGGGTTCTTCGCCAAAGTGTGCTGAAAAATTTGATACAAATGCCTTTTTCCCTGTAGAACAATACCCTTTTTCTTCTTTTGTCCGATTCACCTTGCACTGTCTTGGACATAAAGTACACGAGGTCATAATAGCCGTGAATTGTTTGATCTTTTTCGATAACAACCCACGGCTCTTCGCCTTGATGTATTTGGGAATGTAGGTGTTCATTTATTCCTCAATGTTTGATTGATATACTGCAAATTTCCCGTAAATATATTGGTGAACCGAAATAATAAAATAAAAGAAATTATTTTGTTCTAATTTTTTGTTTTTCTACTTCCTTCTTGAGATGAATTTTCTGATCTTTATTTCCAATCTTTATTGCGGTGGAATAGACTTTTTTTGAAAAAGATTCATAGCTGTCCCTTTTGATCAATGGGATAGCACCAACCGTATATTCTTCAGGGGATGAAATCATTGACAATGAAGTCAGATAACAATTAACAAATCGTTTTTCATCTCCAGTGATCATCCAGGTACCATATTCATCAGCAAAAACAATTTCGTGGCCATCTTCCATTTTAAAAATCAGGTCATGAAGCAATTTGAAACACTGAACTGCTATCTCATGATCACCCTGGTAGGATAATCTGGAGCAATCTTCAGGTAATCGCCTATTTCATCAAACCAGGCATCGGTTTCTTTTGGAATATCTGAGCAATTCTTGGAGTTGATGTCAAAAGGAGCGTAATAATACCCGTCAGAGGCCATTTCATAAAACCAGACATGCGCTGTGGCAGGTTCGGTGATCTTGTCTTCCTTGTCATAGACCTTGGTGAAGACCAGTATGGCCGTGCTCACCCCGGCATAGGGTTTGAACACGCCGCTGGGCATGGTGATGACAGCCTTGAGATCGCACCGGTCCAACAGGATTTTTCTGGCAGCCACAAAGGCCTTGCCGGAGCCGAACAGCACGCCCTGGGGAACGATAATCCCGGCCGTGCCCCCTTTTTTAAGCATCCTAACCATGGTTTCCACAAAGAGCAGTTCCGTTTTGGTGGTGGTCAGGCTCAAGTCTTCGTTGATGTCCCCTTTGTCTATGGAGCCGGTAAAGGGCGGGTTGGCCATGATGATATGGTATTGATTGGGTTCGTTGAACTTTTTGCTCAAGGTGTCTTTATAATCCAGAAGGGGCTCTTCAATGCCGTGCATCATCAGGTTCATCATGCCCATACGCACCATGTTGGAGTCAATATCATAACCGAACAGGGTTTTATTGAGAATTTCTTTGGCATTTTCCGTCAACCCTGAACTGACAGAAGTTCTATAAAACCCGTCTTCATCCTGATTCAGAGTTTGATTGTCGGACTTGCGGGCAAGATCGGTCACAATGTACTGGTAGGCACCCAGGAGGAACCCTGCGGTTCCGCAGGCCGGATCCCCGATATGGTTTCCCAGTTGCGGTTTGACCAGTTCGGCAATCAATTTGATGATGTGCCGGGGGTTCGAAACTGGCCGTTTTTACCTGCCGAGGCAATTTCAGAGAGCAGGTATTCATAGACATCTCCCTGGATATCCTGAAAGGCCTGGCCTTTTTCGGATGAATCTTTTTCCATGATAATGAAAATTTCATCAATGGTTTTGACCGCTTCCACCAGCAGAGACGGTTTGGGGATGATAAACACGGCATTTTTCATGTGATGGGTAAACCCGGACTCCGCCCCGTTCATATCCTTTAACCAGGGAAAGACTTTTGTCTGCACATGGGTGAGCAGGGCTTCAGCCGGAGCCATATGTGCGAACGAACTCCAGCGCAGGGTGGTTTTATCCACTTCAAAGGGTTTCTGGTCTGATTCGGGTTTGTCCCGGTGTTCCGGCGGCACCCAGACTCCTTCAAATTTTGATGTGTACCTGTTACCTGTAAATTCAGCAGAAGACTGTTGTTCCAAGTCAAGTTTATCCAACCGTTTCATGAATAAAAGATAGGTGATCTGTCCAATGGCATCAATGGGATTGGAGATACCGCCTGCCCAGAACTTATTCCAGAGCTGGTCGATCTGTGATTTTAATTCTGGATTATTTTGAAGCATGGTCTTTCCTCTTGATTTTTATTCTAGGCGTTTATGACTTTCCAATGGCCGCCCCTGTCCGGGCCAATCCGTTTCAGCCGTCCTTGTTTTTTCAATTGGGCAATCTGCCATTCAATACCATTGCGTGTCAGGCCGATCTGTTCAGCCAACTGGTTTATGGTGATTTTCGGATCATCCAAAATTAAGGCAAGGAGTTTCTCCCTAGTTTTCTCCCTAGTTTTCTCCCTAGTTTTCTCCGGGTCCTGTGGTGTTATATAGGTTGGCCTTAAAAACACAAGACTAAACATGGTATGAAAGTCTATTTTTACCTGGGGGCAGTTTTCTTTTTCCAGAGCCGCATGAATCCGCTCAATGCCGGAGCCCATTTTTTCGATGTAATCGCACCGGAGCAAAAGGCTGGCGATATTGGGGTTGCGGCAGACACTTCTCTTGCCGAAATCTTTTTCCGGCAGGCCCTTGGGAAGACCGCCCGGGTTGTAGATTTCAAGGCGGTCATCAAAAATTTCCACCATGACCTGGGCGCCCTGCTCCAGGTAATCCCGGTGGCAGACGGCATTGACCATGGCTTCGCGCAATGCCACTTCCGGAAGTTCGAGAATTTCGTTTCTCCGGGTGCTCTTGCGGGTGATCTCCCAACGAAGCTGGAGATGCTTTTTTAAAAAGATCAATGCGTCTTCAACGTTTTCCAGAAGGCTTCCGGTCAACTCCTTGCGGTCCAGGATATAGGCTTTGGTTGTGCCTTTAAAAAGCGCACAGACCACGCTGACATGAAACAATCTTTGTGTGGGATCTTTGGAAAAGAACAGGACACCTGTCTGGTTCAAATAGAATTGGTCGTTTTTATAATTACCCGCCCCTAAATTGAGCAAAAGATTTTTTGTGTCGGTTTTAGGCGCAATACGCGCCAGTGTCAGGAAGTGATTCAGCCGGTTTTCATCCAGCACCTTTTTCCAGTCCAGATCCAGTCTCAGCTGCTGGTCAAATCGAACCTTTCCCTCGGCCTGGATAAAGGCAGTGATGTCAAGGGTGCTCATTTTCTGGGAACTGGCACCATTTCTTAAATAAAATCCCTTGTTACACCGGTGGGGCCGGTTAGCGCCTTCCGGCACATGAATGACAATGATTTTGTGCTTTTGTAATTTTTCAATCTCAATGGCAACGGGTGGATCACAGGCGGCGGCCATGGTTTCGATCTGGGAAAAAAGTTTATTGGAAAAAGAACATCCTGTAATTTGATTTTTATCATCCACTCCGATAAAAATTCTTCCGCCGGATGCATTGGCAAATGCCGTAAGTCCCTTTGGCAGATCGGAATTGATGTTCTGCTTGAATTCCAGGGTATAGCCTTCCCCTTCTTCAAGGACAAGGGCCAGTTCTTCTTCTGTGGTCTTTTTCATGCGGCAAGGGTCTCGGTAAGTGTAAGAATGTCATTAATCTGGGCAGGACTGAAAACCCCTCGAATCCCCTGGGGGTGAATCACGGTAAAAGGAGATTGGATCAAATCCCTCTTTTCCACTTGCTCCCGCTCGATAATAAAGTCTTTTAACAATTTTAAAAATTCCAGCTGTCGGGAGTTCAAATCCGTGTGGTTCATTATGAATTGATCAAAGGCAGTGGCAACTGTGTCGGGAAAACTGGCAAGGGATTCGATGCCCAAGATGTGGCGGATAAATTGAACAAATCGTGCTTTTCGATTTTGATAAACAACCTGCAGCAGGTTTTCCGTAATATGGGGATGGGTCTCACCCAATGTTTTTGCAAGGAGTTGAGTGTCTTCGGCAGAAATCTTGTACCCGTCTTTGATTTTTAACAGGATCGGATTGTCTTTTGTCAATTCCAGCACCTGTTTTTCCACCATCTCTTTGTAGTGGGTAATACTGATCGCCTCATTCTGTGGGCCGAACACCACCATCTCTTTTTGTTTAACCTTGTCCATCAGGTCAAGCAATACAGGCCCTGGTCCCTGTTGGTCTTTTTCCCTGAACTTCATCAAAGGAGCCAGATTTTGGATCAAGATATTCAGCGAATCATCTGTAATGGTTGCCCAATAATGGTGTTGCTGGGAAGCCATGATCAGGGGTTGCTCCCGTTTGACAATATTTACGGACAAGGGAAGCTCGCTGATCTGGATAATCACAGCTGTTTTAAGAAGGTTAAACCGTTCTTTTTCATTGCAAAGCATGGCAATAGAAACTTCAAGCACATCCTTTTCAAATCGCATGGCTTTGAAATCAGCTTCTGATACGGTTCGGAATAAGGGTTTGACCTGGGTGCGTAAAAAATCCAGTTTCCCAGGGTCCAGATGATGCCAGAAATTTTCCTCCTCTATTCTATTCAAAACTATTGAGGCCTCTTTGATCACCACGGAAGAGGCGGGCAGGTTTTTGATCTGTTGTCTGAGCGTATTGATCTCTTTGGCAGCAATCTTCTCCCTGCCTAAATCCTGAGCTTTTTCAATCTTGTCCAGTCGGATACCGAACAGTCTTACTGGAATTGGAAGACCGGGTTTTATTTTTTTCCCCTCGGGCGTAAGCTTGAAGTATTCAAAATTATCCCAGCAGTCTAAAATCAGGAAAACATCTTTTTCAACACACCAGGGTTTACTTTTAGCCGCCTCAAGGAGACGGGTACCGCGCCCAACCATCTGCCAGAACTTGGTGTATGAATAAACGGGCTTGGCAAAAACCAGGTTGACAAGTTCTCTGATATCAATGCCCGTATCCAGCATATCCACACTGATGGCAATTCTTGGCATATCATTGTGGGTAAACTGATCCAGAAGTCCGCCTTTACCATAGACCCTGGGGTCATCTGATACCAGCACCCTGGCAAGTTTTCCATTGTACTGGGGGAAAAGTTTGTCAAACACCTCTTCCATTCTGCGGGCATGTGCTTTTGAAGAACAGAAAAATATGGTTTTTCCCGGCAGGACCCCGTTGACATCCTTGATGCATTCTTCCATGAACTCTTTGATAATCAGGGTATTGGTTCCTTGATTGATCACCTGTTTTTCAAGCTGAGACCCTTCAAAATTAATTTCCTCGACATCAACGCCATCCAGGATTAATTTTTTCTGGTCGTCCAGGGTAATGGTCCGTTTGCTGATACCATCCATCTGGAATTTGGTCTGGATCTTCATGACTTGAAAATTACACAGATATGGGGATAGATTGTTCACGGCTTCTTCAAAGGTATAAGCAAAGGAGGGCAGACCATCTTCACAGCCAAACAGGTTAAATGTGTTGTGATCAATCATGTCTGTCGGCGTGGCCGTCAACCCTAAATTGATGGTCTTGAAATAATCAAGGACTTCACCATAGGTATTGTAAATGGATCGGTGGCTCTCATCAATCACGATAAAATCAAAAAAGTGGGGAGATAAGACTTTTGTTTCATCCCGAATGATATTGAGCATGGTGGGATAGGTTGAAATATAAATTCGCCGGTCTTTACTAATCAGTTTTTCTCCCACACTGGGCCAGCGCGGTTCATTGGGAAGGTATTCTTTAAATGTGTTTAATGCCTGTTCCCGCAAAGCGATCCGGTCCACCAGAAACAACACTCGCTCCATATGCCCGGCTCTCATCAGCGTATCCACAAGAGCTATACTTGTGCGGGTCTTTCCCGTGCCGGTTGCCATGACCAGTAAAAAGGATCGTTGTTTTTGTTCAATGCCTTCCAGCACGGAACGAATGGCCCGGATCTGATAATCTCGCCCGGCAATATCCGTATTAATCAATTCCCGGGTAAGCGGTTTTCGATTCTGCCTGATGTATTGGAACCGCTCCAGATCATCCAGTGTTGGAAACCCGATAACCCTTCGGGGCGGATAATTATCAAGATCCCAGAAAAAAGCCTCAAGCCCATTGGTATAAAAACAGAACGGTAATAAGCCTCCAGTATTCTTCTGGATATTATAACAATACTGTTTGGCCTGTTCCCGACCGATGGCTGCATCTTTACTTGTTTTTTTTGCTTCCACAACCGCAAGTGGCTTACCGTTTTTACCCAGGAGGACATAGTCACTGAACTGATGCCCTTGATATGGGGTTTGAGCTTCGGCAACCCCCTCCTGAAAATCAACAAGGATATCGTATTCCTGAACAACCTGTGTCGGGTCGTTCACATTCCAACCTGCTTTGGCAAGTTGTTTGTCGATCATTTCAGCCCTTGTCTGCTGTTCAGTTTTCATTGAAATCTGATTTTGAGTTTTTGTTTGAAAAATCCAGAAAAGACAACATCGTTATCTTAAAAGTTGCCTTATGGAGCTTTCTTTTTTTGCCAAGAGTAATCATTTTTATTCATTTGTACCCAGAAAATAAATAGTTATTGAGACAATCAATCTGTATCAAGATTGACAATGATAGTAAAGGCAATTAGAGATTCAATTTTCCATCGAAAGCATTAAATTGTGAAATGATTTCATCAATCTATCACCGTAATCATTAATGAAAATATATATAAATAATTTTAAGCTTATTTACTGTTTCCTAATGTATGGGAAATGACAAATGCATTCAAAAATTAACTGCAGATTGTATGGCGTTGACCATGCCACAATAATAGTCAAACCAAAACGTCTGACTTCTGTATATGGAAGGTTATTGATCAAACTTATCAGGACTCAGGATGATCAGAGGTTTCAGGCCATTGATCAGAACCTCAAGAATACTTGCAACAATCTTTGCTTCAAGCCTTAATGAAAAATTGTTTATATTTGTGTCGGTATCTTTAAAATTCCAAGGTATTGACTATGTCTATTTATGTTGCGACTTTTTTGGACTTTGATCGGGAGTTGAATTTTTCTGGAAGTCCTGGATAGCGATTTTCCCGGTAACATAATCGATGATACCAGAAATTCTCAGATATTGCTGGCTATGATTGCAATGTCACCCAGGGCACCTCACATTCCCCATTTAATGCTGCCAATGGAGACAAAATAATTTCCAGGCAGGAGAACTGCCCTATTATTTTTGCTGAAGCATCCGGATCACTTCAACTAGTCGTGATACTAGATGGTCATGATATATTTTACCCCCGTCAATAGTGGCTTTGGACGGTTCTCCCATGGTTCCCCCGGCTTTGAGAGTGGCGGTTTTCATCTCCTCAAGGCTGGAAGGAACATAGCATAGGGTATCTTCTTTGTAGGAGGGATCAACACTGTACAAAGGCTTTTTGGGGTGGGGATTGTCAATAGCCCAGTCCATTTTTACAAGATCAGGATA
>Ga0233441_1000807_pt1 | contig 32441 bp, 25 predicted proteins | sample SI_123_September_4_FD_182781 | JGI IMG/M metagenome (GOLD analysis project Ga0233441, IMG submission 182781) | Seawater microbial communities from Saanich Inlet, British Columbia, Canada - SI_123_September2016_135_MG | ecosystem: Environmental > Aquatic > Marine > Inlet | place: Canada: British...
TGAGCACGTGCTGAACACGCACATAGGGACACCCGATTTTCCAGCCGAGGCAGCAAGTGATGAATGAGAAGAGTAGGGCAGTGTGAGACTGCTACAGCCTTACCTTAAAAGAACCTGGTCCAATAGATCAAAGATTCACTTAAGGGTAAGGCTGTAGGCAGCTTATGACACAGGCGCACAGGTGTGTGAGCGGGGGTTGATACCTTCACACAAGCAATATTGCCGAAATCAATGGCGTTGATAAAAAACAATATAATTTGCATCCAGTAGGTCAGCATTTCACAACCCATGGCTGATTCACCACACTATGGCAGTGGTCGCAACATGACTGGAATTATACAAATATTCTGAATAAAAGTCCGTAGAATTTACTCTACGGACACATAATTCAAATGTTCACTTTATGCTATTGCCGGTCTAAACCATGCTTTTTCATTGGTATCCCAACGATAGCCAATAGTTTTGAGTTCAGATTTCTTGGCCATAAACTGAGGATCATCACGATCCAGTTTTACATAGTCATCTAACTCATCATCACTGAACAAGCTCTGCACAGTATTTTGGTCATCGTCAGTTACTTGTTCGGCAGAAACTACCGGTGATTGATCAGACTGTTGGTCATCATCGTCACTATCTAATTCAAACTGAACTACCTGACCATCAATAGATGCCCAGGTAATACCCAGTAATTTGCATTTGATAACATGACGACGTACATCCTGCCCAGTCTGTTTGTCTTTAGTGACATACGAATCTGGCCGACCATCGGAGACCTTGAAGCAGATCATTACTTTCTTGTTGTCATCATTGATATCATCTTTCAGTAATAAGTATTTTTCAAGTGCCTTACCCAGTACAGAAGTGCAGTCATAAAAGGTATAGCTAGGGTTATCGACACGCCCACCCAGTCCGGTTAAAGAAACAGACTCATAAGGTTGACCCTGTGAAGGGTTAACAGTACGAGCACGGTTTAAATAACCCATTCCGGTAGTGTGTTGATCATTGTATTTTACAGTGTCGTTAGTAGACATAATGTTTCTCCGTTTTTTTGGGGTAAAGAACCAAAGGAAAAACATTGATCCCAGTGGGAAAAATTTTCCCGATGGGTAAAAGTGGTGTTAGTTTCTGTTACAGATCTAACAAATTGAAAAAATCCTGATACTATTTCTAGACAAATAAATTGCAGAAATAAATCAGCGTCATCGGCAATTGCCAATGATAAAGTTTGATGGTAATAATTAAAGCCAGAAAGGCTGAGTAAATAGAAGAGTGACCACGCCAGATAATGGCTGCATCATTTCAGTGATCATGTGATGCCATCCTAGTTATACTGAATAGGAACAGATATGCTTTTTAATATAGCAAATTAAAAATGATTTGCAAATCATTGATTGAATTTACGATTTAGCATTTACTGACGATACCTTTTCTTCATTGCAGTCATTCGAGAATAGTGGAATAGGGTGTTGTTGATCCAAAATTTTCTTTTATGAGTATCTGCCATAGGCCGAAAAATGGACAAACCGGCCGTACCTGTCAGCATTGAAACAGGCTCTTTACGACCGAATTAAGACATTCAATTCATAACGGATAAATATAAAACTTGGTAGTCTAATCTTATGTTTATGCTCTAAAGTCTATATTCTTTCCAGGATTTAGACTTGCTAGAAAAAGTTAATAACCTGTCAGATGTGGTTATAGTTACCTTATTTAATGTAACCTTAGTTCTTTCAACCTTTTCCCCTACATGAAGACGAATATCACGAAATATGGCAGGGTCTTTGGCAAAACTAAAAATATTACTTGAAGTAACTATCACAGCCACATTTTCACCTGCTTCAACAACTTGAACATTTTCGTTAATAGGCATACGTTTCTCAATAAAATGCTTTAACCCTGCAACAAACCCTATAGCACGATCTTCAGTAACCAATACCGCGATATTCTGAGAGATGGATACAATGGGATTATCTAACTCATTCGACGAAACTGATAATTCATGCCAATTACTAGAAGATATTGAAATAGCCAAAAAACGATTAGTCGTAAGCACAGCACCTATAGACCCCTTCGAACTCTCCCATAAAATCTGTTCTTTTGGACGAAGTTTAATAGTGCTTGATCGCTCTGCCTCTATCAAAGCAATCGCTTTACCGTTAGATATTGTAATATCTATTAAATCTTCAAAATTTTGATTAGCCTTGGAGGCTAGACTAAAACCTAAAAGTGTTAGAGCAAGAAATAAATATAATCCGAATTTCATTTAATTATTGTATATCAAAAAACATAACTATTAGATTCTACCTCATAGAGGTCAGCGATGTGCCACCCGCGAAGAAGATCCTGCTGGAACCCTCCGATGGCCCATGATCATCAGAATTTTTGATTGCTAATGCAAATGGTAACTTTTGGCTCTTTGTTCCCATTCACTATGAGCCTTGGTTACGGCTGGTATCGTTAACACCTGTGTTAGGCTTATTTCGGTGGACTACTGTTAAACATATAGGATGTTCTTTTGCATAAAGAAACCAACATTAACATTAGAGGTACTTCAATCAAAACACCCACAACAGTCGCTAGTGCTGCGCCAGAGGATAAACCAAATAGTATAACGGCTGTAGCAATTGCCACTTCAAAGTGATTGGAGGCACCAATTAGTGATACCGGCGCAGCATCTTGATAAGAGAGCTTGAACCACCTAGAAAATACAAAATACCCTAGAACAAAGATAAATACTGTTTGTATTAGTAGTGGAATTGCTATCCATAGAATGGTTAATGGATTTGAAACAATAACTTCGCCTTTAAACGAAAATAGAAGAACTAGGGTAATTAATAGAGCCGTGATACTGACCGGTGTTAGCCAGCGTAGAAATCTTTGATTAAACCAATCCATTCCCTTATATCTGATAATTAGTTTTCTCGAAAAATACCCGGCTACCAATGGTAATGCGACATAAATAGAGACCGAAAGAACCATAGTCTCCCAAGGCACAGGCATAGAGTTCACGTTTAATAGTAATCCACCCAGCGGTCCATAAAGAAAGAGCATCATGAGTGAATTGATTGCCACCATAACTAGCGTTAACCCATCATTTCCTCTGGATAAATGCCCCCACATTAAGACCATTGCTGTACATGGAGCAATGCCAAGTAAAATGGTACCAGCAATATAGCTTCTCCATAATTCCACTTCCTCTCCATTCGCTAGTATTTCTGTGCCAGGTAAAAAATCTCGGAATAAATACCCTAAGAATAGATACGATATGGCAAACATGCTAAATGGTTTAATCGCCCAGTTTATGAATAGCGTCAACATAACTGGCTTTGGAGTCTTTGCAGATTTAAGGACTTGTGCGAAATCTATTTTCACCATAATGGGATACATCATGAAGAATAAGCACACGGCTATGGGAATTGATACCTGATAAGCAGAAAATTCATTCAGGGTAGTTGCAACATCCGGTGCTATTTTTCCTAAGAAAACCCCACCAGCAATGCAAAGCACTACCCATATAGTTAAATAACGCTCGAAAACTGACAACTTCTTTTCAGACATACCCGCTAACTCTACCTCCGAACAAATTTTTCACGAGCCTCAACAGGTGATTATGAGACACTCACGATTATTGAGATATGCCTCATTATTATCTTAATATGTTCCCATTCATCACATAATAAATCAATGGCTATAAATGGCACTTTGAACTCATTCCCAGTTGCCCAGACATATGACATGTTACTAGAAATAGATGTGGATAATGCTGTGGAAATACCTGAGTAAAACTAACCTTTTGTAATATTATCTGGAAGTGTCTGATTTTAACTTAATGGTTTCTCCATACCGGGCATAGCAGGCAGCAGGATCTTTGTGTTCCAGCTAGGCCAGAGGAGTTTTATATTTCCAGTACGTCTTAATCAAGACAAAGGAGTCATTGTTGAAAAATAGAGAAATAGGATGAAATGAATGGTATAAAATTAATAATTGAAAAAGCACGCAGAAGATAATTTCTCATAACCAATATTCTATAATTAAAGAGTTTACTCTTCACAATTAATCAGATGGACTTGGTCTAAATGTTTATTCATCAGAGCTTCAGAGCTAGTTTAATATTTAAAAATTGAATTTTTTAAAGGCTTTGGTAAGTAATTTTTCTAATATTCTATTTATCAATATTGTAGCGTTTCATCTTCTCCCAGAGATTTTTTCGGGAGATACCGAGTGATTCTGCAGCCTGGTTAATTTTACTATCATTTTCTGCTAAAGCATTGTTGATGGCTTTTTGCTCTGCTTCTTCAATCGATTCCCGTAATGTTGTGGTACTCATTTCAGGTATATCGCTGTCCGGGATTAGTAAGTCACAGGATCCAATCCAGGGGCCATCACACAAGGCGACGGCTCTTTCTATAATGTTTTTTAGTTCACGTACATTTCCTGGAAATGGCATAGATTGAAGTTGCCTCTCCGCCTCTTTAGATAGCCCTTTAATGGCGCTTCCAGTTTTAGAAACCTGTTCACCGACAAACATCCTGGCGAGATAAATAATGTCTTCTTGCCTTTCACGTAACGGTGGAATATTGATATGAATAACATTCAAGCGCCAGTAGAGATCAGTTCTAAATTCATTGCTGCTTATAGCTTCATCCAGGTTTACCTGGGTTGCTGCAATTATTCTGACATCCAGATTGATGGGGTCTACTCCACCAACTCGCTCAATTTCACGTTCCTGCAACACGCGCAATAATTTAACCTGGATATTGGGAGATACTTCGGCTATCTCATCTAGGAAGATGGTGCCTCCCTGTGCCTGCTCAAAACGCCCTAAACGCTTTTGTATTGCCCCTGTGAATGCTCCTTTTTCATGACCAAAGAGTTCGCTTTCAATCAGGCTGGAGGATAAGGCTGCACAGTTTACCTTGATCATAGGTCCCTGATTTCTCAGGCTGTTACTGTGAATTAGAGTGGCGACCACCTCTTTACCAACACCGGATTCACCTGTGAGCAAAACCGAGCTGTCGCTCTCACTCAGGCGAGCAACCAGTCGTTCAATCTTACGCATGGCAGAACTTTTCCCTAGTTGCCCGCTGCCAGCCTTGAAACTGCCATTTAGATCGGAGTTGCCCATTGTCAAATGAGTATCAGCAATACAGGAAAGATGATATCTAACCTTTGCTATAAAATCGCTGAGGTCAAATGGTTTTGTCAGGTAATCTAGTGCGCCAGCTTTAACCAGGGCTACTGCATCTGATATATCACCAAAGGCCGTCATCAGGATTACTGGAATGCCTGGAAAGTGATTAGAGATATCAGCAAAAAGTTCAATGCCTGTTCCGTCGGGTAAACGTATATCTGTGATGACCAGGTCTATATCGCCTTTTTCAAGCTCTTTTCTGGCATGGGTAGTACCGCCTACCGAATGAACAGGGATTCCTTCCAGACGCAATCTATCCTCAAGAGATAGGCGCATGATCTCATCATCTTCAACGAGTAGTACACAATAGTCTGTAAAGTCGTTGTTTTTCAATAAAGGTTCAGAAGTATTTTTCATCAGGCTGTTTTCATGATGGTAAAGGGTAATGCTACATGGAATGTTGTACCTCGATTTTCTTCACTATCCACTTCGATGATTCCTTCCATGTTATGAACAAGACGATACACAATCCATAGTCCTAATCCCGTCCCATTTGGCTTAGTGGTGAAAAACGGATCAAACAATTGATTTTTTATATTGGATGGAATGCCAGGTCCATTGTCGCTCACCTCAATAATCAGATAAGACTCTTCCTGATACATTCGAAAAATGATGGTACCGCTATCAGAAAGAGTTTCCAGTGCATTTTTAAGGAGATTACAAGTGATCTGTTCCAGTTTCCCTGGTATATAAAGCTCTTTACTCATACTGTTCTCCCAGATGAGGTCTATTTCCCTTTCGCCTATTTCAGCATTTATAAGGTCTCGGAACTTATCGATGTTTTCGATATTTACAAATTCATTACCTTCTTCAATTTTAAGTCCCACCAGAAGGTTGTGCACGATTTCCTTAATTCTGTGCAGACCCTGATCGATAACGGGTAAGTAGCGGTCAACAAGTTCTTTATCATCAGGGTGTTCGCGTAGGGTATCAATACAGTTAAGAAGACCCGCTAAAGGGTTGTTGACTTCATGAGCAACACCGGCTGTGATACGACCTAGAGCGACCAGTTTTTCGCTCATCGCTATTTCCTCTTCAAGCATTTTTTTTTCAGCCAGTTCAGACATGATATTGTTGAAGGTGACACTGAGGCGCCCGATTTCATCTTTTTGTGTTATCGGAATAGGCGCAAAATCAGTCATCTCACCTCGTCCAGCGGCTTCCAGACCCTGAGTGACAGCGGTGAGTGGCTTAACCATATTTCTGGATACCAGAGTGCCTAAAGCGCTGCCAATCAAGACGCAAACGAAAGTTAAGGTCAGAACGATGACAGCAGAGTTTTTTGCTTTTTCATATAACTGGGCGACAGATAGACGAACACGTACCACCCCCAGATATTTCTGATCAGAAAAAAGTGGAACAACGCCTTCCTGAAAGCCTGTTTTAGAAAAGCCATTGCTACTTAAAACGAAGGGTTCTCTGGCACTCATGGCCTGATTATAGAGATCCTGTTCCATCTGATTTTCAGGAGAGAATAGAAGACCCATAGGATTTTTAGCTGGCTGAAGGTGTGCCTGAACTTTCCCGTCAGCATCCAGTATCATTGCCGTTATGATGTCATGATTTCCTTTTATTCCCGGCCTGCTGGATTTCATATTTTTTAGACTTAAATAGAGTGTCCAGTGATCCTTGCGCAGCATTGCCTTAGTGGTGGTGGTTGCTATGGATTCAGTTAGCAGGAGTGCTTTCTCACCTAACACTTCATGAAAACGCTTCCAGTCCTGAACTACCATCACTGACCCAATCATGAATCCTACAGCCGTTACAACAGCAGTGATGGTGAGCGATAGTTTTATCGCCAGTGGCCAGGATTTAGGACTCAATATTGGCATTTAATTTTTTACTACTAATTACTCAGGTAAGGGTAGAAAGGTGAGCCCAGAATTTTGTACGGTTTTTACCATCGCTCGAATTTCATTGAAAAGAGAATCTGAAAAATCCCCGAAATCATCAAGTTTAAGTTGCTCAAGCAGAACTTTTCCAGCTAAATCTTGATTCATATTTTCCAGAGTGGTCTTCATGTGTTTGACCGTTTGACTGTTCACTCCGGAACGGGAAACAATAGGTGGAAATCCAAATCCAGGTGATGTCTTTATGATTCGTGTTTTCTCTGTAATTTCAGGGCTGAATATAGCAAGATATTCCCAGATATAAGAATCGACGGCACCGCCATCAGCCACCTGTTCAGAAACAGCCTGAATTGTTTCTGCATGATTGAAGGTAAAAAAGGTCTGTCGAAAATAAGACTCAGGCTTTTTGTTATTTTCTGATAATAGTGAAAGGGGGTATAGAAATCCTGAATTCGAGTCAGGGTCAGAAAAGGCAAATATTTTTCCTTCCAGATCGCTAAGGTTTTTGTAAAGACTGTTTTGCGGGACGATGATATAGGAGTGGTAACGAGGTTCCCCTCTATATACGGGTACAGTCAATAACTGAAGCGAATCTGTTTTTTTTGCCTGTACATAGGGGTAACCACAGATCCATGCGAATTCGATGCCGCCAGACTCCAGTAAATCCATGACTTCCCGGTAGGACTTTCGGAGCACAAACTCAACCTTACGACCCATTTTATCTCCCAGGTATTGCCCCCATTGATCTAAAAATCTCAGATTTTCTGTAAGCACAACAGCAGTCAGTCCAAACCGAATAGGCGGTTGACTATTATCGCTATAGGCCGGGGTAACCCAGAAAAGCAATAGTATATAAATAATTCTCACTATGGCTCCTTAATTAAATGATTTACCAGGGGGCTTTAAAAAACTACATACAAGTATGTTAGTAGCTTTGTTAGTGCTTAAAAACTTAATACAAAATTTAAGTTACCTGTATACCTTTAAAACCATTCTTGATTGTTTTTTGAAAACAAAACTAACAGAAAAAACATATTTGGTTTTCTTAACTTCTCTATTCTTACTCTTTTTGAGCCAAGAGTGAAGAAGGTTTTTAATTAATAACTTTTGTATTTTTCATGTTGTTACCAAATGGTAACAGAAAAAAATAAAATATTAAGTTAACTCTATGAAATTTAAGTAATTATTCGATAAGTTACCTTTTCTTTCAAGTTGTTACTGTCAGGTAACAAATACTATTCCTGTACCGACTCATCATTAAATATTATCCGTAATTTCAAGCAGATACACAATTGGCCTAATTTTTGCTCGCCTGTTTTGAAGAAAAAATATAAAAGCTAAAAAATTGAGGATTATTGTTAGTAATGAGTAGAGGTCTGGAATTTAAATTAACCTGGAGATTGGTAGCGATTATTATTGCCGGGTTCTTCACTGTTTTATTTATCACATATGAAGGCGTTGAATATTACACTTCTCAATCTTCTTTTTGTGGTGGTAGTTGTCATACCATGACTGAGCAGTATGACGCATGGAAGTCGGATACTCACCATGCTAGTAACAACCCTGAGGGTAAACAGGCAAATTGTGTCGATTGTCATTTTCTACCGGGTGAACATAGTTCACTCAAAGCAAAATATGAAGGCTTACGCCACCTTGCTGCATATCTTTATAACCCTGATGCTCCTTTACCCATTCGCCCGGTTATCAAGGACGGATCATGCTTGCAATCGGGTTGTCATAATCGAGAAACTATAGCGCAAAAAGAAATTCAATTTACCGAAAAAGTCCGATTTAAACACGACATTCATTTTACGGATAAAGCGCTTGATGGCAGTAAAATTACTTGTGATACCTGTCACTTCAAAACAACGGAAGAGAAGCATTTTGAAGTACCCAAAGACATTTGTTTTCTGTGCCACCTCAAACTGGATAAACCTACACTTGATAAAGCTGAGATGGCGAGTGATTCTTCCGATAACGTCAGGAAAATTAGTTTTAATAGTAGGCCCTCCATTAATTTTAACGAAGGAGCTTCCCGCTGTGACATTTGCCACACGATACCCACCCGGTCATTGCAGGGGCAGCTAGACGTTGATGACCCATCCAGTACCAAGAAGCCAATAACGCATCAATCTATTCTGGAATCAGGTGTTGCCTGTGAGAGCTGCCATTTTGAAGTGGTAAAAGGGCATGGAGAAATTGAGACAGGAAATGTTGTCTCTAACGGTTGTCTCAGATGTCATAACACTAGTCAAACTCTGTTGGCAACCGCGGGGGATAAGAAACTGATGCACGATAAGCATGTGCCTAATATTGCTGACTGTTTTGATTGCCATACTGTCGTCGAACACAGGAACAGAACAGATCACCTTGATTTTGTACGTGAGGATTGTTCGCTTTGCCATGTTGATCAGCACAAATACCAAAAGCTGTTGCTCTCCGGTTCTCCGGTCGATGATGATATATCGGGAGACCCTCACCTGATGTACAAGGTTAATACTAACTGTATGGGGTGCCATTTAAAGAAAACCTTAAGTAATGGTCATGATGTCAGAACGGCATCTGGCGATACCTGTGCTGCTTGCCATACAAAACAGCATAAAAAAATGCTAGGTGACTGGAAAGAGACTCTTCAAAAAGAGGTTGCCAGTGCAGAAGAATTAGAAACTGAAACTAGCGAACTTTTCGCTGAACTTAAAAGTGGTCTGGATAAAGATCAATTAAGTCAGGCTGAAATGATGATGGCCAAAGGGAGTGAGCTCATCAATATTGTTCGCTTTGGAAACGGTGTTCATAACAAAAAATATGCAATAACAATATTGGATGGTGCATTTGGAAATTTTGAGGACACCATTGATCTGCTTGAAAGTACGAGGAAGGCTGAGTGAATATAAGAAACTGAATTAACCAAAACTTAGAAGGTGAAAAAAATGAAGAGGAGAGGATAAAATGAGTAATAATAAAACACCGGATATTACGCGTCGTAAATTTCTGGGTGGAGCTGGAGCCGCTGCCGTAGGTACTGCGGCACTGGTCACTTCCGGTACCAGTGATGCGGCATCATCGAAAAAAACTAATCGTTGGGCGATGGTTATGGATCTCAGACGCTGTATTGGCTGTAGAGCCTGTACGGTGGCCTGTAAATCTGAAAACAATGTTTCTCTTGGCCGTTTCAGAGCCGTCATCCAGGAGAAAACATTTGGCTCTTTCCCGAATACTAAAAAGATGTTCCTGCCCCTGATGTGTAATCACTGTGCGGGAAATAAAAAAGATGGCGTTCCTCCCTGTGTCAAAGCATGTCCTGAGTTCCCTGGTGATCGAGCCAAATTTAAAACAGCCGATGGTAAGACGATACGATATCGTAAGGGCGCTACCTACAAACGTCCTGATGGTATGATATTGATCGATAAAGAAAAGTGTATCGGTTGTGGTAAATGTATCGATGCCTGCCCATATGGTGTTCGCTCATTTGATCCTTTTGTCAAAGCAGGTGGAGATCCGACAAAACAGGCGGCAGACAAATGTGATATGTGTGTTCACCGGGTCGACAATGGTGTTGAACCTTCCTGTGTCAATACTTGTCAGGGGCGTGCTCGTATCTATGGCGACCTTAACGATCCAAACAGTGAAGTCTCTAAACTGGTAAAAGAACACAACCTGGCCAGGGATGAAAATGTATTGCTTCCTGAAGAGGGAACTGATCCACATGTGTTTTACATAGACCCGGACAATCTACTTAAGACCCTCTATACCAAACGTAAGAAGGGCAAGCTGGATCATTTTGTTGATCAGATAACTTAACCCTTAAGATTGTGAATAGAGAGGAATTGATATGAAAAAATTTAATCGTCGAGATTTTGTAAAACTGGCGGCAGCAAGTAGTAGCGTATTTTTAACCGGACTAGGTTTCAGTCAAAATGCACTTGCCGGAACCATCAAATTACAGGAAGGTGGTCGTGACTTTTCACCGATAACAAAAAAAGAGCGTAAAGCTATCCCTACTGCTTGCTGGCAGTGTGTAACCCGTGATGCCATGATGGGTTTTGTTGAGGATGGACGCGTAGTGAAGCTTGAGGGCCACCCGGATTCTATCCGTACTCTGGGAAAACTTTGCGCTAAGGGTCAGGCAGGTGTTAATCATGTGTATTTTCCCGATCGTATTCTGTATCCAATGCAGCGTGTGGGTAAACGCGGAGAAGGAAAGTGGAAAAGAATATCCTGGGATGATGCGCTTGATTTAATGGCCTCAAAGATGAAACCACTACTTGATGCAGGAACCCCCGAGTTGTTTATGTATCAGTATGGTCGACACAAGGGAAGTCAGTCATCCATCATGCATGATTTTATGGATGCTTTTGGTTCACACACCATTGGCACACATACATCAGTTTGCGAAGGTCCTAAGTGGGTAGGTCAGGAAAGTCTATGGGGCGGTATGTATGATAACTGGGATTATGATAATACAGATTTTGTGGTTAATTTCGGTTCCAACCAGTTTGAGACTCACACCAATCATATTCCCACATCACAACGTTTGATTAGTGCGATGATTGATCGCAACGTCCCGCTGTATACCTTTGATGTACGCCTCTCCAATACAGCTGCCAAGTCTACCGAATGGGTGCCCATCAAAGTAGGCATGGATGGTCTGGTGATGTTATCCATGGTTAATGTCATTATGAACGAAGGGTTGTTCCGAAAAGATCACCTCAAGTATATGCGCGTATCACCGGATCATCATGCTTCTGAAGATGAAAAAATCTCTGCCATCAAAAATCATGTAGCCAAATTTACTCCTGAATTTGCCGAGAAGGAAAGTGGTGTACCCGCTGACAAGATCAGGCAAATTGCTCGGGGTTATGCGAAGGCAAAAGCGTCCTGCCTGATTGGTTACCGTGGTACTGTTATGCATTATCATGGCGCGGATCAGGAGCGTGCAGCTATGTTACTGTCTGCTATTACCAATAACCTTGATAGAAAAGGTGGCCGAGTCATGGGCGTTGGTGCGGGCTGGAAACATCCTAGCTCACCGAAGGCACAAAAGGCGAAAGGTCTTGATATCGTTAATGGCTTTCCTGGTGAAGCGGCATTTCCAACACACCAGTGCAGTCAACAAAATCTTCCGATGATTAAAGATGGAAGAAATGGGCGTCCTAAGGTTTACTGGTCTAGTTGTAATAACCAGGCGTTTATTAACGGTAACAACAAAGAAGCGGAAGCTATTCTGCAGGACGAGAACTTGATTCCTTTTTATGTGAATTCAAATATTGTCTATGATGAGTCTTCACAATATGCCGACCTCATCCTGCCGGATGTTACCTATCTTGAGCGTTGGGATTATGAAGACATGGTGTCGCCAACAGGAGTCGCCGAGTATTACATTCGCCAACCATTGATAAAACCTCTAGGTGAGTCAAAGGATCAGGGTGAGATATTCTATGGGCTGGCAAAACGTCTGGGAATCGAGCTCGCTTATAAGACAAAAGAGGATTTTGTCAGACAGTCCTGTGAGATGACTCCGGGTGTCAGAGAAGCCGGTGGTTTTGAATACATGAAAAAATATGGTGTCTGGCATGACAAGAATGCGGAACCTAATTTTGGATTCTATGAGGCGAAAGTGGATGTTTCTGGTGAAGGTGTAATTCTGGATAAGAAAACCGGTGTTTACTGGGATTACAAGAAAGCTGGAGTTAGCAAAACTGAAGCTGAGAGTAAAGGTTACTTGGGTGTTGATGGAGCTAAAAGTGCCTACGTTGCTCAGGATATTGATGGGACTCCGCGTAAGGCTTATCCACCTAATACATCGTTTACCAAGTCAGGTTTGCTGGATTTTTACTCGGATAACTTTGCGGCTAAAGGGTTTCCTGCTTTCCCAACTTATACACCAATACCCGAGTTTCAAAAAATGGGTAAGGATGATTTGCACCTGACAACCTACAAAGTTGCTGTGCATACGCACTCCCGTACAGCTCACTGTAAGTGGTTATCTGAAATCAAGCATGACAACCCTGCGTGGATCAACAGCAAAACAGCGGCTGATAGAGGTATCAAAGACGGTGACAGCATTAAAGTAGCCAGTGAGCTTGGTGAAATAACCACCACAGCTCATGTTACTGAAGGCATTATCCCAGGAGTTATCGCCATTTCTCACCATTTTGGGCGTCAGCATTCTGGAATATATGGGTCTGGTAAAAAATCTCCAACAACCGTATCGGCTTCAACTGATCCTGATGTCAAAAACATGAAGTGGAATAAACATGGAACCCATCCTAATTCAATCATTCCGAACAAATCTGATCCGATCAGTGGTGGACAGAGATGGATGGACACCGTGGTGAAGGTTGCCAAGGCTTAATATGAGTATTAATAGGAGAACTGAAATGGGAAGTAACTGGAAAATCCAGGCTGAAACTGCCAATTCGAGAAGTTATATTTATGGACTTTTAGCGACTGTTTTCAGGAGTGAACCCACTCAAGCTTTTATAATAGATCTGAGAGGTCCCCGCTTGTCGGGGGTCTTTTCAGACCTCGAAGTTGAGCTGGGTGAAGAGTTTTTTAATATTCCAGAGTTTGAGTTGAAGGAAATATTAGAAGTGGAATTTAGCCGTCTTTTTATTGGTCCAGAAAAGCATATATCAGCTCATGAATCTGTTTTTACTGAAATGGATGGCTGTTCGACAGGTTTATGGGGGGCAAAAACTGTTGAAGTAAAAAATTTCATAGAAACAACAGGTCTTGACTATGACCCTAAATTTAATGGAATTCCTGACCATATTAGTGTTGAGCTTGAGTTTATGCAGAAGCTAGCTGAATGGGAAGCAGATAAATGGAATCAGAAAGATAGGGAGAACGCGCAGTATGCTCAGAAAATTCAGGGCATGTTTCTTCATAATCATTTATTGCGTTGGGCTCCTCAATTGTGTGATGAGGTTATGGCAATGGCAGAAGTACCTTTCTACCAGGCTATGGCTGAATTGTGCAGTAATTATATCGAGTTTGATCAACAGAGTTTTGCTACTGATACAGCCGCATAAGTTACGTTAATAAACCTGTTCACCTACAGGGAGGTAGGTGAATTATGTAAGTTATTATTGAATGACTCTGCCACGAAGAATAGCTTCCTGATCTGCTTTCATGCCTAATGTCTTACCCTGATTGATTGCAAAGTCTACGGGTGCCCCAAGATTGATTCGATAAGCTGCCCACATAGTTCCTAAAAGCTCCGAACTCGGTGAGTACACCAACAGCATGTTATTACTGGAATCTATTACCTGTTGTGTAAAATCATTGACCTGTTGTTGATTCGGTAACACTCCGTCAACGGGAATACTGATATATCGCATACCAAGAACTTCGGTTTCCTGACGATGTAAGTATGCTGTTTTTTCTGCTGTTCCGAGATCGATGACTGTTTCAAAACCAAAAGATTTAAGCTCAGCAATACGATTGATTTGAAGCCCTCCAGTTGCCTGCAGATAAGGGATGGCTTGTCCCGGGTCTGGAACAGCAATACCGAATCCCATTCGCCCCGGTAACATTGATGTTTTAATGTTAAGTGATTGAGGTATGGATTTTCCATTGGGAGCAGTAAGTCGAATATTACTGTGTCGTTTCATTTCTCCGTCACCCCACCAGCCACAGGCATTTACCTGCTGTGATGGCATTACAAAAAGACCTATCAAAGTCAGTAAAGGAGTGAAAATTAATCGATTAATAAATAGTTGTTTTTTGATGATTAAAGGAACCTCGATTTAGAATTTTCAGTTTCATTTAAGGTAAGCATGTTACTTTTCCTATTAAAGCACTACCTTATTTATATCTCAAATCAAACTCACTATTTGAAAGTCAGGAATTATGACAACTGGTACTCTTACGATTTTAATCTTTACTGCTATTTTGGCCCAGGTTGCTGTTGTGATGTTGTTCGGATTTTATCGTCGTAAACAGCAATACAAAAATATATCTAATCAAACCAGTGAAACTCAGGCTGGCCCTGAACAACATGTATCGACATCCTCAGTTGTTGAATCAGAAGGCTCAGGTCAAGCCTGGGACGGATTTAAAGAATTTATTGTTCAGCGTAGAGAAATGGAAGATATTAATCAGTCGATTTGTTCTTTCTATCTGGTACCTGTCGATGAACAACCGTTGCCAACTTTTAAACCAGGTCAGTTTTTAACTTTCAAGTTGCAGATAGATGATCCGGTCAGTAACAAAATAAAATCGGTGGTGCGTTGCTACTCCCTTTCTGATGCGCCCAGATCTGATTATTTCAGAGTTTCTATAAAGCGGGTTCCAGCGCCAACAGATCAACCTGATGTACCTGCTGGTGTTTCATCTAATTTCTTTCATGATCATTTACAGCAAGGAGGTCGGCTTCAGGTAAAAGCTCCATCCGGACATTTCCATCTAATGGAGCAAGAGCCACTGCCTATTGTATTAATTGGTGGAGGCATCGGTATCACTCCCATGTTAAGCACCCTGAATACTCTATTGGAAGATGGGTCAAATAGAGAAGTATGGTTGTTTTACGGTATTCGTAACTCAAATGAACATATCATGAAGCAGCACTTGCAGGCACTTGACGAAACGCATAATAATTTTCATCTTCACGTTTGCTACAGTGCAGCTAAAAAGACCGATATAGAGGGCACCGATTATCAGCACAGCGACCGCGTGGGTATTCCTTTGCTGAGAGCTACACTCAAACTGATGCACTATCAATTTTATATTTGTGGCCCCAAACCAATGATGGAGAGTCTGGTTCCTGGACTTGAAGAGTGGGGTGTGAATAGTGATGATATTTATTACGAATCCTTTGGGCCTGCCACGTTAATTAAACATGAGAAAACTAAACCACAGGCTGCACCAACTAAACCCTGCACCATTACCTTTAGCCGGTCAGGTAAAACCATTCCCTGGGATTCTGCTTTCGACTCACTATTAGAGCTTGCCGAAGACAACGGTATTGATATCGACTCGGGGTGTCGAGCAGGTAGCTGCGGTTCCTGCCAGACTGCTGTGAGTACCGGCAAGACAGAGTATAACCAACAACCCGATGCGGATGTGGAGCCAAGCCATTGCCTGTTATGCATATCAACACCGAAAGGCAATATTACATTAGACGCATAGAGATACCTATGGAACGCTCACTGTTACGAAAAGAAGTCATGCCATTTTTGATGATGTTTGGTTCGCTTATCCTGGCGACTATTTTCACTGATGCCATTTTGCATGTGTTTGATCTGACATGGATTGGACGATGGCTTGGCATACCGGGTACCCTTTTAATATTGCTGTCTTTTTTCTACTCCATGCGAAAACGCAAGATGATCAATTTTGGTAAGCCTAAGACACTACTCATCCTGCATGAAACCTTCACCTGGGTGGGGGCGCTTATGATTCTGGTGCATGCCGGTATTCATATTTATTCTATCCTGCCCTGGCTGGCACTGATTGCTATGCTGGTCAATGTTATCAGTGGTATGACCGGTAAATACCTGCTGGATCGTTCGCGTAGGCACATGGCCGAAAAGAAAGCGGCTTATCTGGAGCAGGGGTTATCTGAACAGGAACTTGAAAAGAAACTGTTCTGGGATGCCACTACGTTTGATGTCATGAAAAAATGGCGTGCAGTACACCTGCCCATCACACTGGCTTTTGCAGTGCTGGGTATTACTCATATTTTGAGTATCTTTCTTTTCTGGCAGTGGAGATAACGATGAAAAACAATACCGTCATTATTATCGTTGCTATCAACCTGGTCATCCTTGTTTTGCTGGCAGTATTTTCCCCGAGCTTAATGATCAGCCCCGGCAAACCTATCGATGCTCATGCCGAACTGGCTACAGATTGCTTTGCCTGTCATACACCATTAATTGGCAGTACCCCTGAGAAGTGTATAGCTTGCCATGCTGTGAGTGAGATCGGGTTAAAAACAACAAAAGGCGTTGTGATAGCCGCTGAAAAGAAAAACGTCGCATTTCACCAGAAGTTAGTAGAAGAGGATTGTGTTGCCTGTCATAGCGATCATAAGGGAGTTAAAGCATTCAGACCTATAAGCCAGTTTTCCCATAAGTTGCTGGAACCGGCTTTGAAGAAACAATGTGATAGCTGTCATAGTAATCCGGGTGATGCGCTACATCAGAAAATCAAAGGTAACTGTGAACAGTGCCATAGTGAGGATGCATGGGTGCCAGCCACATTTGAACATGAAGAGTATTTTCGATTTGACCGTGACCACACAGCAGAATGTGAGACCTGCCATGTAGAAAGTGACTATAGCAACTATACCTGCTATGGCTGTCACGAACACTCACGTTCCAAAGTCAGAGAAGAACATTACGAAGAGGGTATCAGGGACTATGAAATTTGTGTGGATTGCCACCGTAGTGGCGATGAAGATGAAGCCGAACGGATCTGGCGTTCTAAAAGATTTGGTAGCGGGAACTCAGGATCGTTTGATAAAAAACGCTACTTGAAAAGAGATCATGATGACGACGACGATGATGATTAATGTCGTCTAAAAGCGTGTATATTCGCTTATAATTTTTAAGTTTTTAACGGCTAATCAGTGTAAGGAAAGGAATGATTGATTGTTTAAATTAATACTCAGTAATACGGATAGGACTTGGTTTAAAACTAAGTTATGGAATGGCTCCTTACGCCACACTGGAGCAGGTCATCATTTTTCCAGATTATTGGAGTTGGAGCTATTTGAAGTCTAATAAATTGATCTGTATGACTCCTAACGGGTAACAGGTTCATACTTTGATTCCATCCAATAAACGGAGGAATTGAAATGAACTTTCAAAACCATGTATCTCACTTGAAAGTACTGTTTGATATCTTGGAAAAGAAGTGGATGATGCCCTGGAAATATCTGAGCTAACTGTGGTGGCTCACTCTGACCAATATTTTATCGTAGAGAATCCTTCATTAAAGGAAGCAGATTCAAAAAAGTAGTGAAGTCAGCCGGGAGATGTGCACGTTTCCATGTCACCATGGTTTTTCCAGCGGGCGATGAGGGCAATGAAAAATCTGGTATCTGCTATTTCCATTTTTTCCTCCAAAAAACTTGCGAGTTTATCGTAGTCTTCATCGCAGGAGATATATGGTTTTTTAATAAAGGGGTCGAGTTTTATGCCACGCGCATGCATGATCTGTGCATTGATTATGACCTCAGAAGGGCCCGGCACACGGATGAGGTACTTTACTTCCCCTGTGGTGCAGGACTCTATTTCCTTCCAAATGTATTCACCACCAGAGTTACTGCGCCTGTAATATCGAACCGTAACGATTTCATCAGCATTCATTGTGGTTGTCTGAATGAGCCGCTGACCTATATCTGCAGAAACAGTTAACTCACCATAGACTGCTTTGGCACTTAGTTTTGCCGACACCGCCGCCTTATATTCACTTTCTTGTAACACTGATTCATTACATCCTTTGAACTGGCCAAATGACTTTCCTGCAAAACCACGAGTAAAAAAGTCAACCGCAGAAGCATCTTTAACAGATTTGTCGATCATGGCGGCCATATCACGTTCTATTGGAACCTGGTAGGTCTTATCGGACCTCAATTCCTTGAATACCGAACTACTGATTTTTGTCAGAAATGGTCCACTTGATGCATTGTTTTCATGCAGAGGTAAGACCGTACCTTTCTTCATCACAACCTCAAGTCCACCGTCCGACAATGGCACGGCAACTGAACTGCGCATGATTATGCTTCGAGAGTTATTAGTCGTATCAGCCACAACATCGGTAAAAGTAATTTCATCTGAATTAACGTACACCCACACACCATCGACACTTAATGCAAGCTGTTTACCGCTCGCTTGATCCACCCGGTCCATGACCAACAATCGTGACCCTGGTAGCAAACGCACAAATTTTTTATTTAGAATATCGCGTGTCAGTGGTTCGGCAAGGTTAGCCGTAGTGGATATTGCAAGTGCTATTTTTGGTGGAGTTTCGGGCGGAAAAAACCAATCCAATATACCAGCACTGGCGTTGATAGGAATATATGCAAAACCGGATATCAATACCGAGAGGAATATCTGTCTGCAGTCGCAAAACATACACCTGACAATAATACGGCCTACACTTAGCTTAAACTTCGCAGCACACCCTTTTATGGTCATTGAGGAATCCCTTAGCATTTCAAAGAGTAGGAAGTATAGGAGGAATAACTGGGTGTTTGCAATGGATTTGAAAAATACGGCAAGATAATTCAAAAATTATGATAGCTGCTAAAAATTGAAAATTCTCAACCAAGCGTAATAAAATTTGTAAGTGATTGGGTGATATAGGTGGAAATATTACAAATCGTTAAACCAGACCGGTACATAAAATGAAGAAGATGATGCCCTGGAAATATCTGAGCGAACCGATTCTTAATGACATTTCCCAGAGAGTGTAAAATCTGAACTTTCTGGTTTCTCCAAACCTGTCGTTGAGGTCAATGAATTCCGTTTATGCTGATTTAATTAGTGAAATATCCATTATTTTCGCTTTGTCCCTGACATGGACTTATGTGGAGCTCCACATAAGTCCATCTATGTGGACATGTCAACTATGTGGAGTTCTCTTTTGTTGCCCATCTACAGCCCTTACTTCACAAAGCTTTTAGTGATGTCAGTCCCAATTTAACTCGACATAGTTTCAACACCCGCAGGTAATGGCTCTCCCTATCACCGGAGATCACCATGAACAATATTCACGACTTTTGTAGTACTAATCCAGACTGGTTAGCCGATGGGTTCATTGGAGAGTTTGCTGAGATTTATTTCCAATACTTTGAAGAGAGAAAGTATACGGCGAGTACAGTTCGCAACTATTTATCCTCCATCGCACATTTCTCACTATGGGCAAATAACAAACAGCTTAAACTTTATCAGGTTGATGAATCGATAGTTACAGAGTTTTTAGACAGACATTTACCTCATTGTTGTTGCGTTAAGCCTGTTTGTAGAACTCACAATGTTTTACGTGCTGCACTCGGACATTTACTCGTCGTACTTCGTGCTCACAGTTTCATAGAACCACCGATCGTTAGCAACCAACCAGTGGATATTGAGCTGTGTCACTATGACCAGTATATGAGAGAGGTACAAGGGCTCGCAACAAACACGCGAAGCATCATACTACGCATTGTCGGACGCCTATTGCATAGTCATTTTTGTGATGGAGAAATTGATCTAGAAAAGGTTACTGTAGAGCATGTACGCCAGTTCTATGTTCAGCAAATAAAACTTTACAGCAAGCCTGCAAATGCAGCAGGTCGAGTCATATCCTCACTACGAAATTATTTTCGTTACCGCGCTTCACTGGGTGATACTGTTCAGGGATTAACGGGCTCGCTGTCATATCCAGCCAATTGGCAGTTATCCTCTCTTCCTAAGACACTCAGTAATGAAGAAGTCGATCAGTTAATCAATTCTTTAGGCAAGTCAGGTCATTCAATGCGGCGTAGCGATGCTATCCTACGGTGCGCACTGGATCTTGGATTACGCAGTGGCGAGATTGCAAGGCTCAGCCTTGATGATATTGACTGGCACAATGGCACCATAATCCTGCGATATACAAAGGGTCAACGTGAAGATGTTATGCCGCTTCCTGTCTCTACGGGTGAAGCCATTGCTGCTTACTTGCAACACGAACGTCCCGCAACAACCAGTCGTGCAATATTTATGCGACTGATTGCACCGCGTGATCAACCCGTTGGCCCCCATCTGATCAGAAAGACCATTCGCCAAGCTTATGCCCGCGCCGGTCTGCCGTACACCCAATCACATTTATTACGCCATACGATGGCGAGTAGACTTCTGGCCAGTGGTTCTTCAATCAAAGAAGTTGCTGATGTACTACGGCATCAATCCCTAAATACCACTTTGATTTATGCAAAGCTTGATAGTCGAAAACTGATTAAGGTGGCTCTACCATGGCCAGGGAGCGAGTTATGAGTACTTTAACCGTCCTGCGGGAATATATTGATAACTATCTGGACGAGCGTCATCGTCTTGGATATCTAGCTATCGCTCAGGCTCGTAATTTACACAGTTTTGATCGTTATACTCAGGAGGTCGGGGACAGTAACCCTCCTACTATTGAGATAATGGCACAATGGGCTCGACAGGATAGTCATGGAAGTAAAGACCCTCTCACCTGGGCGCGGAGGCTCAGCAATCTGCGTCCATTTATGCGCTGGTTCCAACAGTTTGAACCACGCACTGAGGTGCCAGATGATTCCACTTTTGGTCGACTCCCTGGCCGCTTGACACCCCATATCTATACGCAGCAAGAGATTGTTGATTTGCTCGCTGCAGCAAGACAACTTGGCCCTGAGCAAAGTTTACGCGGTAAAATATACGAGACACTATTTGGACTGATTGCTTGTGCCGGGTTACGGATTTCTGAAGCACTGTCGTTGCACAATGTGGATGTGGATCTGAAATCCGGCATGATCATTATTCATCAAACCAAGTTCGGCAAGACCCGTCAGCTACCAGTCCATAACAGCACTGTGAAAGCCTTACGGCGATACCGGTCAGAACTTCATATGTCAGGTTTTTGTTCAGATGATGAGATGCCATTTTTTGTGGGTACTCGGGGGAAACGCCGGGGCATGCCGTTGAGTAATCGCCAGGTGGATCGAGTCTTCGTTCAACTTCGTGATCATCTGGGTTGGCAAAACCGGGGTGCTCACCACGCTCCCAGAGTACATGATTTACGTCACAGCTTCGTCGTGCACCGTATTTTGCAATGGCAAAAAGAGGGTGTTGATATTGATCAGGCTATGTTGTCACTGTCGACTTATCTGGGCCATGCACTGGTGACCTATACATACTGGTATCTTTCAGCAGTACCGGAACTCATGTCACTTGCTGCCACACAGTTTGAGTCATTCAATTCGGAATTGGAGGTGACAGATGAGTAAGTCCGCTAATACCTCTGAGCCTCCGTCGTTCTCCCAATTAGTTCAGGAGTTTTTTACCGAACATCTTGTTTCACAGCGTGCATTAAGCCCACGTACTGTGGCTTCGTACCGGGATACATTGATGTTGCTCTTGAACTTTGCCAGTGGAGAGTTAAAGGCAACGCCTACAGAGCTGAGATTGATAGACATGGAGCCAGAGCTCATACTGGCATTTCTTAATCACCTTGAAAAAGAACGCCATAATACGGTTCGTAGTCGTAACCTTCGACTTACAGCTCTGCGCACATTTGTGAAGTTTGCTGCTCGACGTGATATCACCTCGCTGCATGTTATGGAAAAAGTATTGGCGATTCCTACTAAGCGATTTGAGCGCCCGATACTGGGCTTTCTTACCCGAGAAGAAATGAAGGCAGTGCTTTCAATCCCAACCTCAAACTGGACATCGAAAAGAGATCATTTATTGTTTGTCATGCTGTACAACACCGGTGCACGAGTTTCTGAAATGATCAATGCAAAGGTTATCGATGTCGTTCTGGGTGACGGTGCATGTGTCCATCTGCATGGTAAGGGGCGAAAGTCACGCTCTGTCCCTTTATGGAAATCGACTGCTGCAGAAATACGTAACTGGCTTAACCTGAACACAGGCTTGTGTGGTGAATCTGCACTACTGCCTAATCGAGATGGAAGGATGATGTCGAGATTCAATGTTAACAAACGACTGAAGCTTGCTGTCAATCGTGCAATTGACGAGCAACCGAGTATAGCCAACAAGATAGTTACACCTCATATTCTGAGGCACACGACCGCAATGCATCTTCTGCAATCTGGTGTTCCCTTCAATATAATTGCACTTTGGCTTGGCCATGAAAGCGTTAACACGACCCACCGTTACGTTCAGGCAGATCTTGCAATGAAAGAAAAAGCACTGTCTCGTTTGGAGCCAATTGAAACTAACCCTGGCCGATTTCAAGCAACCGACTCTTTGATGGCATTCTTGCAGGCACTATAACTATGTGAACATCACATCGGCTAAATGTGGTAAATAGAGGCTGGTGTGGTGTTTTTTCAAAGAACTCCACATAGTTGACATGTCCACATAGATGGACTTAGGAGCCATTCAGGTGTCCGCACGATCACAAATTTTGAAGACATAGATAGAGAAGATAACACCCAGTTGAACCTGTTGAGCATTCGCACCTTACAAACGATTTGATTTTTTTATTATTCAATACACGTCCACCCAATTTATATTTTATACGCTATTACTGAGTATTATGACTACTAGCCAGCCAGGATGCCCAGTAGTCATTACAGAGTTGGGCTTAAATGAAACTGAAATTAGACAGGATAGTTAAGCTGCTATTTTCAGTTTCATTTAAGCTTCATTTTATAAGCTACCGGCTAAAGGTGAACTGAATTCAAATGAGTTCACGAATTATTTAATGATGAGGTTATTTATGAATAGATTGCTTATTAGTATAACAGCCGTTCTGCTGATTATTACACCGCTGTATGCTCAGGCTAATGCGATATCAGAATTGGAAGCTGATTATCAGTCACAAGGTGCGGGGCCTTTTAATGCGGCTAACGGAAAAGTGCTCTGGGAGAAAAACGTTATTGATTCCAAAACAGGAAAAGACCGTAACTGTTCAAATTGTCATTCCTCAGACCTGACAAAACAGGGCAAACATGTACGTACTCTCAAGGTCATTGAGCCGATGGCTCCATCCGTTAATCCTAAGAGCTTAACCAAAGTGAAAAAAATAAAAAATGGTTTGTTAGAAACTGTAAATGGACATTTGGACGAGAATGCACAGCTCAGGAGAACGGAGACTTACTTGCTTTCCTGAAAAACCTTTAAACCAATTGTATTATTTTTTTGAGAAGACATTATGAAATCTAAACCATTATTTATTTCAACACTATTTTTATTCGTAACACTACAGGGAGTTACTGGAGCCGCCTTAGGTGATAATGATGGATACTTTAATCGATTGTTTGGCGGTGCTAACCCCCCGGGTGTAGCTCCGGTAAAAAATCCTCAGTATCTTGAAGAGTGTGGTAGTTGTCATTTTCCTTATCAGCCAGGTCTGTTACCGGCACGTTCCTGGACTAAATTGATGGCTGACCTGGAAAATCATTTTGGTGAGAATGCGGAGGTTGCTACAGATGATTTAAACAGCCTGAGTAGTTATCTGGAAAAAAATGCTGCTGATCATGCAAATTATAAACGATCAAAAAAAGTCATGAGATCCTTGAACCCCTCTGATACGCCATTAAGGGCGACCAAAACACCTTACCTGATCAGTAAACATGATGAATTGTCACGCAAGATGGTGACAGATAATTCCAAAGTCGGCTCAATCAGTAACTGCGAAGCTTGTCATACCCGGGCTAATACAGGTTCATTTAGTGAATCTGATATTAATATTCCCGGATATGGTCGCTGGGAGGATTAAAAAATCTCTAATTAATTCTGGTTGATTTTAGGGTTAGATATTAGCGACATGCTTGCATGAGCTTATGCTTTAGTAGAATTGTTCTGATTTATTCCGAAGTGAGCAGTAATAGCTGTTCTATTGCTGTGATCTTCGGGATGAATCAGGGTGTATCTAGCCAGTACCTAAAAATCATGAATTGATCTGAAGCTCCTTATGTTAGACGTATAAATAAATGAATAATTTAAATCAATTATGAATAACTGTAATGAACTTCGATTGTGCTTGTGCATTAACTTGTTGATAGATAAAGTTATCCTAAGATAGCTTTTTTTTGGTGATCCTTGTTGAATATTACGTGCTATAAAATTGTAATTTTTATCCCACTATTTTTGTGGCTGAGCGGTTGCGATCAATTACCCCGTCAAGATAACAAAGCCCCTGTGGAGAAAGTTAAAGCCCGCACTCAACGCCCTGCTCATGTGGTGGAAATAATCACGGTAGAACGACAGGCTGTGAGTATTAAACGAACCCTTACCGGCACTCTGGAAGCACCACGTACCGTGCATATTCATAGTGAGCAGTCCGGGCGGATAATTCAACTTCCTTTTTATGAAGGGGACAAGGTAGCTGAAGGTGCTGTACTGGTGAGTCTGGATGACGCCCTGCTACGAGCCAGTCATGCCAAAGTGATTGCTGCGCGTAAACAGACTGAGGTAGATTTGAAACGTCTACAAAAGCTGCTGCCTCGTAAACTGACCACTGAAGATGAACTGGCACGTGCCATCACTGAAGTCGAACTGGCTCAGGCTGAAGAGTCTCTACAAAAAATTCTGCTTTCACGCACCGTGATTAAAGCACCTTTTGCAGGCATCATCAGTGAACGCCTGAAAGAGCCTAGTGATATTGCGGCAATCAATGAGCACATGCTGACTCTGTTTGATCCCACAGTTATGACTGCTTCGGTTCAGTTGCCGGAGCAATTGCACAGTCGTGTTGCACTTGGTGATGCAGTTCAGGTCCGTATCGACAGCTTAGGTGACCACAGTTTTAATGCTAAAATTTTACGCATTCATCCAGTACTCAATACCCAGACCCGGCAGGGTTCCGTTGAAATTCTATTGCAACCCGTCCCCCCCGGAGCAAGTCCGGGACAGCTATGTCGGGTAACCGTACAAACCGCCAAAACTCAGCGCCGTTTAATTCCATTGAATACCTTGCAGTTCGATTCGCTGGGTAGTTTTGTATATCGCCTGAACGCTGATTCCAAAGCACTCCGTACAGCAGTGGTCACCGGCCTGCAAATAGGTGAGTCGATGGAAATAATTGATGGCGTCAAGGATGGAGATAAAATAGTCTCACGAGGTTTTTTAGGTCTTAAGTCAGGTAAAAAGGTAAAAATAGTGAAACCATCAGCTAAAACTTCATCACTTGACGATGATTTTCCACGGCATCAGGGGTAGTCATACTCATGCAACAACGATTTCGTAGCGGAGGTCTGGCCGCCTGGTCAATCCGCCACCCGATCGGTGTAATCATGCTGGCTCTGACAGTAGTCGTACTCGGACTGGGTTCATTACAGAGTCTGGGAATCAACCTGTTACCCGATCTGATTTACCCTGAAGTCAGGGTGCGGATTACTGATCCAGGAGTACAAGCGCGGATTATGGAAGATCGTGTAACCCGTCAACTGGAAGAGCAACTGGCCATTACGGAAGGCGCAATTCAGGTGCAGTCAAACTCAACCGAAGGTCGCAGTTCTGTTGATCTGAGTTTTCCCTATGGACATGATATAGACCTGGCTCTACGAGATGCCAGTACTCGACTCGACCGTGCCAAACGATTTCTTCCCGAAAGCATAAGCCCTCCCATCATTTACAAGCGCGATCCATCGCAGATTCCAGTACTTGAAATGGTGGTCAGTTCGACTGATCGTGACCCGGTCGCATTGCGTAGCTGGGTTGATTATACCCTTTCCAAGTGGTTTCTGAATTTACCCGGTGTGGCTGCAGCCGAGGTCGGTGGTGGATTAACCCGTGAAATTCAAATCGTGATCGACCAGGAACGATTGAGTGCCTTTGGCTTTACTATCGAAGATATCTCCACATTACTGGAAAATGAAAATCAGGATAGTCCAGGAGGAAACCTGCAAACTGGCAATCGAGAACTCAGTGCACGAACTAAAGGAAGGTTTGAAAATGTACAACAACTGGCCTCCCTACCATTATGGATAGACAGTCAAACCGATACAGGATTACGCCTGGAAGATGTGGCTCAGGTGATAGATAACAATGCAGATGAAAAATTACGCATACGTCTAAACGGTATTCCCGGTATTAAATTGTCTATTCAGAAACAACCGGCTGCTAATTCAGTGGCCGTGGTGGATGTCGTCAATGAGCGTTTACATTGGTTACGTGCTCAAGGTTTGATTCCATCAGATATTCACATCGACCCCGTGGGAGATCAATCAACCTATGTTCGTCATGCATTGCGCAATGCTTCCATGGCAGCATTCTCAGGGGCTGCTCTGGCAATGCTGGTCGTGTTCCTGTTTCTGGGCAGCCTGAAACGAACTTTAATTATTGGTACGGCTATACCACTGGCTATCCTCGTGACGTTCTCAATCATGGCTCTGGGTGGACTCAGTTTGAACATCATGACTCTGGGAGGACTTGCTTTAGGTATCGGTCTGCTGGTTGATAACACCATAGTCATGCTGGAAAACATAACACGCCATCAACGCCTGGGTGAAAGCGATCTGGAAGCTCCTGTGAATGCGGCTTCTGAAGTAAATAGTGCCATCGTCGCATCCACCTCAACCAACCTTGCAGCGGTACTCCCGTTTCTGTTTATCGGCGGCATGGTGGGTTTACTGTTCCGTGAACTGATTATTACCATTTCGGCCGCTATCGTGGCATCCATGTTCGTGGCATTAACTCTGGTGCCCGCACTGGGCGCGCGCGTCCACCAGTCTACTCAAAATCCACTCCAACAGATGATGGATGGATTAATGAGGCTACTACAAAAAGGCTACACGGGTCTAACGCGTCTGTTGCTGAAGTTACCGTGGTTTCCCTTGTTGATATTACTACCGTTAATGTTTGTTGCGACACCGGTATTTATCGATGGTAAACAAATATTTCTACCCAGTATGGATGAAGGTGAAATTTCGGTGCGCTTAACCGGAGAGCCAGGAACAAGGCTTGATGAAACCGATGACTATATGATTCAACTGGAAAACCTTTTTCTGGCCCAACCCGACGTACTAACCGTTTTCACCTCTTCCGGTGGTCGTGTCTTTGGCCGTTCCGAACGGGAGGCGGCAAACCGGGGTTCACTGGATATTAGACTGGTTCCTCTTTCACAGCGCAGTCGTAGCAGTCAGCAATGGGTTAAAAAAATGCAGAAAGAAGTTAGCAAAATGCAGCTAACCGGGCAACGTATTCGCATGCGTGTACGTGGAATTCGCGGGGTACGAATGGGGTCAGGTGATGATGACCTTAGCATTCGTGTACAGGGAGCCAATATCGAAGTATTGACAGAACTGGGAGAAGAAATTGTTAATCGCTTACAGGATGTTCGCGGATTGAAAAATCTGAAGCACAGTTATGAAGAAACCCGTAACGAAGTCACGGTCAATATCGATCGCCAACGTGCGGCTGATCAGGGTATTCGAATCGGGGATATCGGGCTTGGTTTACGTGCTGCACTGGATGGGCTGGTGGTGTCTGATTTTATCGAAGCAGATCGTCAGGTCGATATTCGCCTGAGATTGCCTCGTACTGGTTTTCGTTCGCCCGATGACCTGGGCAATATCCTGGTCGGTTTAAAACAGGGGCAGCCAGTACGCCTGCGAGAAGTGGCCAGCGTCAGTTTCAACCCGGCACCGGCAAGTATTCTGCGTGATAACCAGTTACGAATTGTGGAAGTCACTGCGTCATTAACAGGAGGAATCAGCACCGAGCAGGCCATGGCGCTGGTTAACGAACAACTGGTTGATTTACCACTGCCCGAAGGTTACAGCCGCTATGACGGTGGCGAAGTCAAAACCTTACAACAGGGACGTCGCATGGGTATCAACTTACTGGCTTTAGCATTGTTTCTCGTTTTTGTGGTGATGGCGGTGCAGTATGAATCACTGGTCAACCCTCTGGTTATCCTGCTAAGTGTTCCTTTTAGCGCTATTGGTGTCGCTGCGGGCATACACTGGCTGGCTATTCCTATCTCAATGCCAGTGTGGCTGGGGTTGATCATGTTGGCAGGTATCGTGGTGAATAATGCCATCGTACTGGTCGAGCAGATAGAAGTAGAGCGTGACCGGGGACTGGAGCTTTTAGCCGCCATTGTTGAAGGCGCTAGACTACGCCTGAGACCGATTTTGATGACCACCCTGACTACCGTAGTCGGCATGTCTCCGCTCGCCATCGGATTCGGTGAAGGCTCCGAAATGTTACAGCCTCTGGCCGTGGTCATCGTGTGGGGATTGAGTTTTTCGATGCTGGTGACGTTGATACTGGTTCCCTCCATGTATCGACTGTTACATGTTTCTCACCACAGACCTGAAACCGTTTTGACCAATATTTCTCACCAGGTGATTAAAAAATAGAAAATTGTAGCTGTTCTAAAGTGGCCTATTTATGATAGTTTTATTCATACCCAAGCTAAAGGATTAAAATAATGACTGAGCCCACACAGATCAAAATTCCACAGGAAGCCTTCGATTGGTATGACGAATACGCCCACGGCTATATTGACCGTCGAACTTTCATGTCCAGATTAGCCAAACTTGCCGGTGTCGGCCTCAGTATGAGTGTGCTGACAGGTGCCTTGATGCCTAACTATGCACTGGCAGAACAGGTATCGTTCAATGACAGTGATATCCACGCAAGTTTCGAGACTTTTGAATCACCAGATGGTCATCTGGAAGGTCGGGGTTACCTGGTAAAACCAGCCAAATTAACTGGCACGACCGCTGCTGTACTGGTTGTGCATGAAAACCGGGGATTGAACCCATATATCAAAGATGTAGCACGTCGCCTGGCCAAGCAGGGTTATGTTGCCTTTGCACCTGATGCGCTGCACAGTCTGGGAGGCTATCCAGGTAATGATGATGAAGGCAAGTCTATGCAAAAATCTCTTGAGCGAGCAAGGATTGAACAGGATTTCGTCGCTGCTGCGAAGTTTCTGAAGTCTCATGAACTGTGTAATGGAAAACTGGGGGTTGTAGGTTTCTGTTTTGGTGGTTACATTAGCAACATGCTGGCAGCGATACTACCCGATATTATCAACGCTGCCGTTCCGTTCTATGGTACTCCTGCAAAAGACTCTATCGTGCGTAATATCAAGGGACCACTAATGTTACAATTTGCCGAACTGGACAAGCGAGTCAATAAATCATGGCCAGCCTATGAAGCATTACTTAAACAAATGAAAGTGGATTACCAGGCATTTATTTACCCTGGTGTAAACCATGGATTCCACAATGATTCTACAGGACGTTATAACAAAGAAGCTGCAGAACTGGCATGGTCACGAACGCTTTCATTTTTTGGTAATCATCTGTAAAAATGGGAAAGAATTTGCTCCGTAGTAAAAAGTCAGAAACTCTTAATTTAAAGAGGAGTTCTAGAGAACAACTCATCAATATTAATTATCTATGAATGTCTTCTCACGCCACTTCAGGGTAATTCATCATAATCTCTGAAATATATGATATGAGCTACAACAGTTAAAATAAGAAGCTTCTAATGACTCCTTACAGGTTGCTGGTTCATACATTAATTTCGTTTTTCAGATAGAGATTCATCAGTTAGAAAAAAAACTACTTAATATATTGTGGGGATGGATGGAAGACGAATACCTTTGCTATTGATGTACAGAAATATTATTTACGACCTGAAACCTTTTTCAATGAGGATGGCTGCAAAAATATTGAAACCAGATAAATCACTAGTGCGAAGGCTGGAAAAAATGCAGTTATACTGTCCATGGCAAGATAAGTCAGCGAGCTGAATAACAACCATAGACCTGCTGGTAAAAAAAGCATCACAGGAAGACGTAAAATCAGCATGAAAGCAACTGCCATGAATGACAATGAATCCGGGGTCAGTGCAAATATGGATAACTGGCTCCATGTTCTACCAGTTAAAAACTCAGTTACTGGTTGTACTAATAGCGTTGCTACCCATAACAGTAATCCGAGCTTAAAAAAATTGGAGCGTGGTTTTAGTTTAGTAGAAGGATACCTCATTAAACCCGCCCATAAAATCACCATAGACTGTATGATAAAAAGCACAATAAAATACTCAGCCATCCAGTTGATCGAAGCGTAAAACTGCCATAGAAATCCATACGAACAGATAAGCCAAAACGCTGAACTGGCCAGGAACAGGACACGGGTAAAATATCGCTCAGGACTCAGTAGAGAAAATAAAAATAAAATTCCGTATAGATAAACCAGCCACTGCGTGGATGATAGCCAATTATTATAGAGTTCAAACTGGCGTAAATAACTCTGTTCTGAAAACAATAGCAGATCGGACAGGCGGTATGACAGTATCTCCTGCATTATAAGGACTGAACATAACTGATCATGCGCTGCCGCATGCCAGAGTCCGGTAGTCGTCCATAGCCGGCTCCCATGTTTTCTATCATATGATCAATTCGCGAAGTGGCTGGTATGGCACAGGTTACAGCCGGGTGAGACACGACAAACTTCAGGAAAAACTGAGCCCAGTTGCTACAGTCGAATTCCATTGTCCAGTCAGGTAAAGGGTATCGTTGATATTCATCAAACAGCCCACCTTTGCTGAATGGACGGTTAATAATGACTGCGATACCTTTTTCAAGCGCCAGCGGTAACAGTCGCTGCTCTACATCCTGGTTATTGATATGATAAGTTAGTTGTACAAAGTCGATTGGTTGACTTTGCATGATTTTTTCCAGTTCACGGTGGCGTCTACCGTGAGACGTTGTGATTCCAACATATTGCAGGTGTCCATCGGCCTTCATCTGCAACAGGGTGTCAAGATGGCTACGCCAGTTAACCAGGTTATGCACCTGGTTCAAACTAAACTGGTCGAGTCCCCACAGGCGCTGAGAGTCAGCGATCTGCTCTTTACCGTCTTCAGTATCTGAGGTCCAGACTTTGGTCGCTGAAAACAACGGTGAAGCACTCTTACCTAATCTGTTAATACAGAACCCCAGTACTGCTTCGGCTGATCCATACATCGGTGAAGAATCAACGACCTGACCACCCATATCAAAAAAGGTTCTTAAAACCTCAGTACGATTAAGTCGGGCTTGCGGGTCGTTACCAACATTAAACGTAATATGGGTACCCATACCGATAACAGGAAGACGCTGTCCGCTTGATGGGATGGGGCGTGTTATTAGAGCCGGTTTAAACTTGGAGAAAGCGGTGTATGGAAAAGTGGACGCAACACTCATCAAAGCTAACTGTTTAAGCAGTGTGCGACGTGATTGAAGCAAGTAGCCAGTCATGTTTATCACCATCGTTATAGGTAAGCTCACCATCTAATAGAATTATTCTTTTAGTCTAATTACTCAGATAAATATTTTAATGGTAAACGTAATGCCTAAGTTTTTTATCATCGAGATTTAATTTAGAATCTGTCACTAGATCAAATTCTAGATCCATTTCTTACGGACTACAATTTTTTAAGCTATATGACTCTCAGGAATGACAGCAAAGGACGGTCAGGGTCACTCATCACTTGGCATTACCGTTCGGTATCATGGTATAGAAGTGTATGATGCTTTGGAAATACCTGAGTTAACTGTTCGTTGATGCAATTATCAAGGAAGTGTCAAACCAGGTACTTCCTGGCTTCTCCATACCAGTCATTGGAGGTAGTAACGCTTGTGGCTTTCAGTGATATTCCTGAATTTCCAATATATTGCATTAGGCTTAATCATGGACAAAGGGGACGTTAAGTAATTTTGAAGTTAAATGATTTCAGGAATGCATTGGGGATTTTAATGAAGGTTTCCTACAG
>Ga0233441_1000817_pt1 | contig 32123 bp, 24 predicted proteins | sample SI_123_September_4_FD_182781 | JGI IMG/M metagenome (GOLD analysis project Ga0233441, IMG submission 182781) | Seawater microbial communities from Saanich Inlet, British Columbia, Canada - SI_123_September2016_135_MG | ecosystem: Environmental > Aquatic > Marine > Inlet | place: Canada: British...
TGTTCGTTGTTATCGCTTTGCACACCAAATGTAACTGACCATGTTTCTGCACCCAAAATCATCAAAATACTGATAGATTGCTCAGGCTCCATGACAGGAGAGTCTATACAACAGGCTCGTATTGCACTCAGGCAAGTCATGCAGAAGATAAGGTCTGAAGATAAAGTTATGATCTGGAAATTTGGTTCCAGTGTTGAAAAGTTACAAAATAAGCCTGTCGGTATAAATGAAGTGGATGACAATATTTTCCATCGAATACAGGCTGATTTAGGCGGTACTGAGTTATTTAAAGCCATGAACAGTATCGCAAAACAGGGAAATTCATTTTCAGTCAAAAATGCAGATATTTTTTTGATAACCGATGGTGAAGTCTGGAATGAAGATTCCGCCTATAGCGAATTAATAGATGCCTTAGGCAACAAACAGCGAGTATTTTCGGTGGGTGTAGGGCGTGCAGTGTCCACAGATATTTTGAACAAGTTAGCAGAAGATACCGGAGGTTCAGTCGAGCTGGTCACGCCAGATGAAAAAATGGCGGCCAGAATTACTTCGCACTTCAAACGGTTGTATGCACCCAGAATAAATTTGCAGAACATTAACTGGCCGGTACAGCCAGATCATGTCGATGAATACCCAGTTATATTTAGTGGTGATACTGCTTATATTGGTGCCAGGTTCAAGCAAAAACCTGAAGGTGAGATAACGCTTAATGCTGCCTATGACGATGCTAGAACAATTGCCTGGACATGTGGGCTTAGTAACAAAGCCTATAAAACAGACAAAGAAGATGGGGTATCGGTTTTAGCGAGAACAATTGCAGCCAAAGAAATAACCAAAGCTGATAAGGACGTATCATTGAAGCTTGCTTTAGATTATCAATTGCTCTCAGAAATAACAGCCTGTTATGTCGAAGTAAAACTGGCTGAAAACCAGCAAAGTGATGGTCAACCCGAAATTAGAAAAGTGCCCGGTATGTTACCTAGCGGTTATGCTGGGTTGAGTGAAAAACAATGTAGTTATTCACTTGATAGTGTAGACATATCATCTGGTTCAGCAGATACGGAGTATTTAGAAATACCAGCATTTTTAAGAAGGGCCCCTGAAAAGAATAATTTTAAAACACAGGTCACTGAATATGTAACCAGTAGCCAATTAGATGATAATTCTATCTCAAATGACATGGATCTTATTTCAGGCTGGAAGGAAAATAGTCAATCCATCCTCAAGCAAGTAGAAACGTTTTATCTAGAACATAACCACTTACCAGAAAATGTGGCTGATCTATTGGAATGTGGCTTTGATGAGGTTTTAATCAATGATTTGTTTGAAGATGTTGTTTCGGAGAAGCTGAAGATAAAGGTTATAGCGCTTTATTTGTATAAAGAGTTTAAAAATGCACCAAACTCAGTTTCTAAGTCTGTTGGGCGTGCAATCAGAATCCAGGCAAAAGAGTATGAAAATTGTTGATGGAAAACTCAGAAACTACGGTTTTCTTTTTTTATATTGAAGTTCTATAAAATTTTGCGATATTAATGCGATGAAATACTCGAAAAGTCTAAGAGTATGGTGATGCCCATCGGATTATATATCCGAGAGCATATATCTTTATCTCCTCAAAAATAAGCTAGCTTCTATTTTTTAGTTCTTCAGAAGCATTTCTCTTTAGTATACCATTGCTACTTATAATGAACTTATGAGTATTCTATTGTACTATTTCGACTCATTATTAAATCTATTTTTAAGACCGGCATTCGAATGAATGATCAAGTACTTACAGTGAAAGATGTGGCTGAATACCTCAAGGTCAATGATCGGACGGTGTATAGGATGGCCGCAGCTGGGAAGATCCCCGCCTTCAAGGTAGGTTCTTCCTGGCGCTTCAAGCAGTCTGAGATCGAAAAATGGATAGATGAACAATCAAACTAAAACAGTGAAAGTTGAAATGCTCAAAATGGACAAGCTCAATGATGCGATATTAAAAGCCACGGCAAACAGGTCAAGGTTGGTCTTTTTTCTGGGTGATAAAATTGACAGCCAGGAACTGTCAGAGCATGAGCAGTTAAATCTAAACAAGTCACTTTCTGAACTGTTAATCAACATGCCCAAATCGGAAAGGGCAAGATCAGTTGAGCGCCTGGTCAGTAGCCTTATTAATGAAGCATCTGCTGATGAGGTTGTGGTTAACGGCTTGGAGATATTGTTTGATCGTTCATTGGCAATTGATCCAGTTCGCTTATTTGAAGCGTGTTCAAAAAATAAAACGCTGCTGGTTCGTTGGCCAGGAGATAAAACGAATTCAGGCTTGAGCTATGCATTGCCAAGCCATCCAGAATATAGAAGTTACAGACCAGCAGATTTAAGTGATGTAATTTTGCTTGAATCTGATGAAGCAATACATTGAGGAATATAATGAAATACGGGGATTTAATTCAGTTTGAGCCATTGGAGACGGTACTCCAATTACGTGATGCTAATGATGAACAAACAGCTGCCAATATGGTGAAAACCTATGTGGTGTCTGATGAAATGGCTGAACGCTTAATCGAAATTGTAATACCCCATTTGCAATTTGATAAGCCACAGGACAATAAAGGAATAATGATTGTCGGTAACTACGGTACAGGTAAGTCGCACCTGATGTCAGTAGTGTCCAGTATTGCCGAACATGAGTCGCTGGCTACAGAACTTAATAATCCCCTGGTAGCAGATGCAGCAAAGGATATTGCAGGAAAGTTTAAAGTAATCCGTACCGAGATAAGCGCAGCCTCTGAAATGTCTCTCAGAGATATCATCACTACCTTGTTGACGGATGAGCTGGACAAAATGGGCGTAAGCTATGCTTTCCCGCCCGCAGATCAGGTAACTAGTCATAAGTCCTGTTTTGAAGATATGATGGCGAAATTTCAGTCTGTGTATCCTGATCAAGGTCTACTGTTTGTCGTTGATGAATTACTCGATTACCTGGATTCACGTAAAGATCAACAAGTAGTGCAGGATCTGGGATTCATGCGTGAAATCGGAGAATCCTGTAAATCTCTACGTTTCCGATATATCGCAGGTATCCAGGAGGCTATTTTCGATAGCCATAGATTTCAGTTTGTATCAGACAGGCTACGACGAGTGAAGGACCGCTTTGAGCAGGTCTTCATCGCCAGGAACGATATCAAGTATGTAGTCTCAGAACGTCTTTTGAAAAAGACAACAGATCAACAAGCCAATATCCGTGACTATCTAACTCCGTTTGCAAAATTCTACGGAAACATGAATGAGCGTTTAGATGAATTCGTAAATCTGTTTCCGGTGCATCCTGACTACATTGATACCTTTGAGCAGGTGAGTGCTGTTGAGAAACGTCAGATACTGAAGAGTCTCTCGATCAGTATGAACAAGCTTATGAAGCAAACTATTCCTGTGGAGTACCCTGGTTTGGTGGCCTATGACAGCTACTGGAAAGAGTTAAGCAGTGATGCAGGTTATCGAACGCTTCCGGATATTCGTGAAGTGATCGATGTCAGTAATGTGCTGCATGAAAGAATAAGCCGAAGCTTTACACGCCCTGCCTATCAGGACATGGCGTTACGTATTATTGATGCACTTTCGCTGCATCGATTAACAGTCAATGATATTCACGCACCTATGGGTGCTACTGCGAAAGAACTCAGAGATACATTATGTTTATACCAGCCCGGTATTGAAGAGCTTGGGGGAGACCCCGCTGACGATCTGATGTCACAGGTGGAGACAGTGCTTAGAGAAATACACAAGACCGTGAGCGGTCAGTTTATTTCCCATAACAAAGATAATAATCAATTTTTTATCGATCTTAAAAAGACCGATGACTTTGACGCCATTATTGAGCAAAAGGCTCAAACACTTGGTTCAGAGGTATTGAATCGTGCTTACCATAAAGCGCTGTATAACATTCTGGAGTGCTCCGACCTGCCTGATACAGACTACCGAAATCTGTGGGGCGATGAAATCATTTGGGCAGAACGTAACAGTGGCAGAATGGGTTGGCTATTTTTTGGTACACCTAATGAGCGCAGTACAGCTTATCCACCACGCGATTTCTACCTCTATTTTATTCAGCCATTCGATACTCCGAAAATCAAAGATGCCAAACTGGCTGATGAGCTTCAGTTTTTCTTGACCAATTTTGATGCCATCTTTCAGACTGCACTGGAAAACTATGCTGCAGCGATTGATTTATTTGGTACATCGTCAGGTCATGCCAAGGATACATACAAGGCCAAGGCTAATGGTTTTCAAAGGGATATGAATAAATGGTTGCAGGAAAATATGAGCAAAGCTTTTGATGTGGCTTACCAGGGTAAGAAAAAGCCCATGATGAACTGGGTTAAAGGTCAGGCTCTCAGGGATAGAGCAGGACTCGGTGCAAACGAGCGTATCAATTTCAGAGACATGATCAATACCATCTCTGGTATTTGTCTGGCTCCACACTTTGAGCAGTTGGCCCCAGACTATCCTCAGTTTTCAGTGTTGGTAACCCATCGAAATCGTGAGCAATATGCCAAGGATGCTATCAGGGTTATCAGTGGTGGTAATTCAACCAAGCAGGTAATAGCAGTACTCGATGCACTCAAGCTTTTGGATGGTTCACGTATTACGCCAGCGAATTCACCTTATGCTCAGTACATTGTCAGCAAGCTGAAGCAAAAAGCACAGGGACAGGTGGTAAACCACACAGAACTGCTAGAAGAAGTTCATGGTGTTGAATACCTGTCACCCAATAATTATCGCTTAGAACCTGAATGGCTGGCAGTCCTGTTGGCTACGCTGGTTTATTCAGGTGATATTGTGTTGGCGATTCCTGGTTTCAAATTCGATGCTTCAAAGCTGTCTGATTTGGCAGCCACATCGGTAGATGACATCGCTGCATTTAAGCATATTGAGCAACCTAAAGACTGGAACTTACCTGGACTGCAGGCATTGTTTGAATTACTGGACCTGGCCCCAGGGCTTGCCGTAGAAATATCCCAGAACAGAGATGGCAGTATCTCTCTGCTACAGGATCGTATAGCTGAGAATGTAAAAAACCTCGTTACAACGCTACATGGTCTAAGGGAACAGATGCCATTCTGGGGCGGTTATGTACTAACCGAGGCAGAAGCAGAACAATACAAACAACAATTGACCGAAACCAAAAATTTCCTGGAAAGTCTGCAAGCCTATAACAGTACCGGAAAACTTAAAAATTTCCGTTACAGTGCAGAAGAAGTACGAGCACATAAACCAGGTCTCGATCAGCTAACTGAAATTGAAAGCCTTAAGCAAGTAGTCACAGAATTAAATAGCCTGGCTAATTACCTCTCCAAAGCAGAGGCGGTATTACCGCACATGCATAAAGAAGTAGAAGGTTGGCAAGGACGTTTAAAAGCAATTCGAGCAGATCTGATTGAAGCTCTGGGTAATGCCAAACAGAGAAATAAATCGGGATTTCAGTCGAAGTCAATTAACCAGTTGGCTGACCTGAAAAATGAATACATACGAATCTATTCAGGGCTGTATGCACAAGCACGTCTAACCATCAGTGAAGATAAACGTAAAGCAGCACTACTATATGATGTTCGTATCGACCAGCTTCAAGCACTCAGTACGATTGATATCTTGCCGAGTAATCAACTCAATAAATTTCGCAATGCCCTGGCCAGCTTGAGGACAGCTGGTAGTCTGTCTGAAAAGGATCTGTTAGCAGATCCAGTACCCGGTAACTCAGACTTTCAACCAAATCATGAAGACCTGACTGTTCCAGCTTCTCAAAGGCTGGAGCAGTTAGAGAATAAGCTGGAAAAACTGGTCATTGATTGGCAAAGGACATTGCTTGAAAACCTCGAAGATCCGGTAACTCATGATAGTCTTAATCTGCTATCGTCAGATGAAAGGTCACAAGTTGATACCTTTATTGATGGCAAGTCTTTACCTCAGCCTGTAGAAGAAGGCTTTGTTAAGGCATTGCGTCAGGTGTTACAAGGTTTGGTTCCAGTTGAACTGTCAGGTGAGCAAATTCAACAGGCTCTATTTGGCCAGGGCTCAGCAGCAACGGTTGAACAGTTAAAGGCACGACTGGATAAGTTTCTGGCTGAACAGTGTCGAGGACAGGATGTCAGCAAAGTCAGGATCGTATTGAAATAGGGATAGCAAATGAACGAAGATACATTATATGAATTACTCGAAGGTCTGGAGTGGAAGGATCTTGAACTCAAAGAATCCAGTATAAAAGTACCAGAAAATGCTTATGAATCTGTATCCGCATTTTTAAATACAGAAGGTGGGCATATTGTTTTAGGGGTAGATGATAATAAGAATATCATTGGTGTTCAGAATGTTGATCAAATACAGGGTGCTTTTATTGGTGAATTGCATAACCCTGCTCGTTTTGGTATTCAGGTGCCTTTTGATGAGTACCTAAAACAACATGAAGATAAGAATGTTCTGATCTTTTATATTCCAGAAGCTAGCAGGAAAGATAAGCCAGTATACGTTAAAACAAAGAGACAAGGATTTGTTGCATACGTACGCAAAGGGGGGACAGATTGTAAGTGTGGCAAAGCAGAGCTTGATCGAATGATTGCGGATGCACAGGAGATTCGACCAGATAGTGAGCTTTTGGATATAGATCCTGATGACTGTCTGGATCAGGAATCAACAAAATGGTATCGCCATCGTTACGAAAACAAGGGTGGTAATCGTTCACTAGAGACTTTATCTGACAGTGATTTTTTAACTGAACTGGGACTCTTTGTTGAACACAAAGGTAGTGTGTTACCAACTCAGGCATCCGTACTGTTATTGGGTAAAATTTCTCGAATCAGACAGATTTTACCGAGGCCAATTGTAGATTGTTACCGTTATGGTTTTGAAAGTGATCACGCTAATACCGGGCAAAGGTGGGATAAACGTGTCACTTGTGAAATGAATATCGTCAATAGTTGGCAGGCTATTGTCGATTGGTACAACAGTTTCACAGATAATCCTTTTCACCTTGATAAGAGTAGTGGCCAAAGAACCGATATTCCTCCGGATTTTGTAGCTTTTAGAGAGTCAGTAATTAACCTGTTGTCACATCAGGATTTTACAGATCATAGTCGCTGGTCAACGATTGAGGATTTTTCCGATGTTACAAAGTTCTGGAATCCAGGAGATGCGTTCATAAGTGTAGATAAGCTATTGGAACCGGGAACAAAAGAAGTAAGAAATCCTGTTATTGTTAGAGCACTCAGAGATATTGGTTTCAGCGAACAATCCGGCTGGGGACTAAGAGAGGTTTTTCGTAACTGGAGTAATCTCGGTCGGGTCCCGCCTTCATTACATAATGATAAATCAGAAAAATGTTTTGGGCTTGAACTGCAGCGCAAAGTGCTGATGTCAGAGGAACAGGTGCTTCTACAGAGTCAGATAGGAATTAACTTAAATCCAATGGAAGCTGCTGCATTTGCCAATCTTTGTGCTTCTGAAGATGCACAAATAACTCATTCTGCCCTGCGAGCTGCACTAGGTATTAATGGTGTAGAAACCTCAAAGGTTGTTCAACGGCTCACTGTACAAGGTGTGGCTTCTCCAATTAGTGATCATGAGCTGGCATTGGCTGAGCATCTGATTCCACTGAGAAATCAGTTGTTTAATGGTGATCAGGCAGAGGCTTCAGAAGATGAAAAGAACTTGTCCACTGAACAAGTTGAAACTGTATCGCCAGACTTGTCCACTGAACAAGTTAAACCGCTTACTGAGTTGAGTGATAAGCAGAAAGCTTTATTGAGCTACTGCGATGTACCCAGATCCATGGCAGAAATGCAGAAACATGTCGGGGCAGGTAGTAGGGGCTTCTTCAAAGATAATCATTTGGCTCCACTGTTGAACCGTAGCCTGATGGCAATGACCATACCAGACAAACCCAGGTCACCCAATCAGCAGTATGTTGTTACCGACAAAGGGTTAGACTTGAAAGAAGCCATTCAAAATAGTAAAAGTGACCAAGCTACCAAGTAGCTGCAAGAGATAACAGAGAGTACGACCATGCCAAACAATACAATGAAACCTGGTGATGAACTAGATCTCGGACACAACATCGAAACTGAAGCTGATGGTCAGGTAGAGTGCCTGGGTAGAACCTTTGAAAATGACCAGGCACGGCGAGAGTACTACTTGGAGCTTCTTGCTGAAAAATTAAGAGATCCTGAGTTTCGAAAGATTGAGGGTTTTCCAATTGGGGAAGATGAAGACATTCTTAATCTGTCAGACCCGCCCTATTATACAGCTTGTCCTAATCCATTTATTGAGAGATTCATTACTTTCTATGGTCGCCCCTATGACCCTTCTGAAGATTACAAACGTGAGCCATATGCAGCAGACGTAAGTGAAGGAAAGAACGACCCAATTTATAATGCACATAGCTACCATACTAAAGTACCTCACAAAGCAATAATGCGATACATCCTTCACTACACTAATCCAGGGGATGTGTTATTAGATGGCTTTTGTGGATCAGGTATGACTGGTGTAGCAGCACAGCTTTGTGGTGATAAGTTACAGGTTGAATCTTTAGGCTACCGAGTCTTGAATGATGGAAGCATTCTTCGTGAAATTCAAGATGGAGGCAGTGCGACATGGGTGGAATTTTCAACACTTGGTGTGAGAAAGGTGGTGCTGAATGATATTTCTCCAGCTGCTTATTCTATAGCCTATACATATAATGTTCCTGTTGATGAAGTATCATTTGAATCTGATGTAGGGCGTATCATAAAAACACTTACTGAAAAGTGTTCGTGGATGTATGAAACTCTTCATAACCCTACAGGTGAAGAGTTGGTTATTGCGAAAGGAAAGGTCGCAAAAGGCCTTCCTTTATCGAAGGTATATCCAGACAAAGCTGCTCAAATTAACTATTCAATTTGGTCAGATGTCTTTATCTGTTCAGAGTGTGGACATGATTTGGTTTTTTGGGATTGTGCAGTAAATATTGAAACAGCAGAAGTTAGTGATCCGTTTTTGTGCCCTTCGTGTAACGCCGAGTTGAGTAAGAGAAAACTTAATCGAAGCATGGTGAGCCGTATTGATCAATATTCTGGTGAGGCTGTCGTGCAGAGCAAACAAGTTCCAGTGTTAATAAACTATAAACTTGGGAGCAAACGATTCCAGAAGAAGCCGGATTCTGTTGACCTGATACTTTTGGATTTTATATCAAATAATAAAATCGAGTCCTGGTTTCCAGGAGATGAATTGATGGACGGAAAGGAAACCAAGAGAAATGTGCCAATAGGTATTACTAATGTTCACCATTTCTATACGACAAGAAACCTAGCGGTTTTTGCTGAGTATTTAAATCTGTCATCTGGTAGTCGATGGAGTAAGCATTTATATGGTGCGGCCAAAGATTGTCACTCTTATGCCACAAAAATGATAAAGCTAAACGTTCGCCGTTTATTGCATGGGGGGGGGCAATTTATGGGGTTTGTCGGAGGGACATTGTATGTCCCTAGTCTTCATGCAGAACAGAGTACTCTTAGTTCGCTGATAACAAAAACGAAAAAGGTTGTCGGAAATTATAAGTCTAGTGAATTTTCTATAAGTAATGTCTTGGCTCAGGCTGGTTCGCTTACTGACATCAAAATTCCTTCTAATAGTTTGGATTATATATTTCTAGATCCACCATTTGGGGCGAATATCAGTTACTCCGAGCTAAATTTTATATGGGAGTCTTGGCTTAAGGTTAAAACTAATATAGAAAAAGAGGCGATAGAAAATACGGCTCACCAAAAGGGTGCAGATGAATACAGAGGGCTAATGGCCGCTTGTTTTAACGAAGCTTACCGTGTTCTAAAACCTGGCCGATGGATGACGGTTGAATTTTCTAACACTAAGGCATCTGTTTGGAATAGCATTCAGCTGGCATTGACTGAAGCCGGGTTTATTGTGGCTAATGTTTCAGCATTAGATAAAAAGCAGGGAAGCTTTAAAGTAATGACTACTCCTACAGCGGTCAAGCAAGATTTGATTATTTCTGTTTATAAGCCTAATGGTGGTTTTGAACAGCGCTTTGAAAGAGAGGGGGGGGTAGATGGTGTATGGGATTTTGTTAGGACCCATCTTGGGTATTTGCCCGTAGTCAAAAGGCAGCAAGGTGAATTGGTTAAAATACCAGAACGAGATCCAAGAATTATTTTTGATCAAGTTGTTTCATATTTTGTTCGCAATGTGAGAGATGTGCCGCTTTCTAGCAAAGAATTTCAAGAGGGCTTGTTAGAAAGGTTTGCTGAACGCGATAGTATGATCTTTTTACCAGAACAAGTAACTGAGTATGATAAAGCTCGTATCAGTAGTTCTCAATTGCGGCAGTTAACAATTTTTGTTGATGATGAAGCATCAGCTATTGAATGGTTGCGACAATTGCTTAATGAGAAGCCGCAAACTTATCAGGATATTCATCCGAAATTTATCAATGAGCTTTCTGGTTGGAAGAAGGCAGAGGATCAGTTAGAGCTTTCTAAATTGCTAGAGCAGAGCTTCCTTAAATACGATGGAGAAGGTTTGTTACCACCACAAATACATAGCCATCTCTCTACCTACTATAAAGAGATGAGGAATCTATCTAAGGATAATTCTCAACTGATTAAGAAGGCTAGAGATCGTTGGTATGTACCAAACCCAGAGCGCGAAGAGGATTTACAAAAACTGCGTGAGCGAGGTCTACTAAAACAGTTTCATGAATACAAGTCACACACAGGTCGTAAACTAAAAACAGTCCGCCTGGAAGCAGTTCGATGCGGCTTTAAAAAAGCCTGGCAAGATCGTGACTATGTCACCATTATTAACGTAGCAGAAAAAATCCCACAGAATCTGCTACAGGAAGATCAAAAACTTCTGATGTGGTACGACCAGGCTCAAACACGACACAGTGATGAGAGCCTATTTTAATGGATCTATTCAACATAGGCGACTGGGTTTGGTTGGAGATCCATAACCAGTCTGGGAAAGTAATTGCTCATGCTTATATTTAATACGAAAGAGAATAAATAATTATGGCAGAAAAAGTACAACAGGGACTGGAACTAAACGATCCAAATCAAGCCGGACCTGTCGAGTGCCTGGGGAAGGCTTTTGCCAATGATGCTAAGAGAAGAGAATACTACCTGGGGCTTCTGGCTGAAAAATTAAAAAATCCAGAGTTTCGTGAAATTGAAGGATTTCCGATTGGGGAAGATGAAGACATTCTTGTGCTGTCTGATCCGCCTTATTACACGGCTTGTCCTAATCCATTTGTTGAGGATTTAATTGCAGAGTGGAAAGCTCATAAACCTAAACAGCCTGAGGGGTATCAGTATCACCGAGAACCATTTTCAGCCGATGTGAGTGAAGGAAAGAATGATCCAATTTATAACGCTCACTCATATCACACAAAGGTACCCCACAAGGCTATTATGCACTATATCCTCCATTATACAGAGCCAGGGGATATTGTATTCGATGGTTTCTGTGGCACGGGGATGACGGGAATTGCTGCACAGATGTGTGGTGATTCAGAAGTTGTTACGTCTCTCGGTTATCGAGTGATGTTAGGTGGGATGATTTTACAGGAAGAGACGGATGGGGATGGTAATAAATCTTGGCAGCCATTTTCAAAACTTGGAGTGCGGAAGTCCGTATTGAATGACCTCTCAACTGCAGCAACTTTTATTTCCTCTTCGTTGAATGGCTCTATAAAATCTGACGATATCGATGCCTGTGTCGAAAGTGCAATTCAAGATGTTAATACTAATATTGGATGGATGTATCATACGCTTCATAGTGATGGGGAATCAGTAGGTGAAATTGCTTATACAATTTGGAGTGATGTATTAATTTGCCCTAGCTGCCAGTCTGACTTTGTGTTTTGGGACGAAGCTGTAGATAAAGAGGCATTAAAGGTTCTTTCTGAATTTCATTGCCCTCACTGCAGTTCAAAGATAAGAAAAGCCGATTGTCCTAAAAAAATGCTTTCATCCTTTGATCCCATTGCTGGAGAGATGGTTTCACAAATCAATCAGGTCCCTGTTAAAATTGAATATTATGTTGGTACTCGAAAGTATACAAAGAAGCCTGATTCTTTTGATTTAGAGAGAATAGATAAAATAGAAAATCAACCCATACATAACTGGGTTCCATTACTAAAAATGCCTGTTGGTGAAAGATATCTCAAGGATAGCTTTCACTTGATTGGTTATAGTCATGTCCATCATTTTTTTAAAAAAAGTTCGTTGATCTCAATTTCTTCATTAAGAAATGCATTTATAGAAAAAAAACAAAGATCAGGACTGTTGATACTTAATTCTATTACAGGGCGCTTAGTTTCAAATATCGTTGGGTATCAACTAGGAAAACGTGGCAATGTCCCTATGTCCGGTACATTGTACGTGCCATCACTGATTGCTGAGGCTAACCCATTTCGTGCAATTAAATCGAAAGGTAAATCGATTAAATCGGTTCTGAACCAAAACTTTCCTGCCTTGTGTAATACTGGTTCATCATCCAATCTTAATAACATACCAAGTTGTAGCATGGATTATATTTTCACTGATCCACCTTTCGGTAGTAATTTGAGCTACAGCGAATTAAATTTATTGAGTGAAGCATGGCTGAATGTTGTAACTAACGATAAGCCTGAGGCAATCGTAGATCGAGGTAGGGAGAAAAAAGCATTTGAATATCATGCCTTGTTGAGTTCATGTATTAGAGAATTCTACCGTGTATTAAAACCCAATGGCTGGATAACTGTTGAATTCCATAATTCTAAAAATAGCATATGGAATATTATTCAGCAAAGTTTAGGTGAGTCGGGTTTTGTAGTTACAGATGTTCGAACCTTAGATAAGAAAGGAGAAACGTACAAGCAATCGCAGCAGGGACTTGTAAAAGCTGATTTGATTATTAGTGCTTATAAACCAAGTAGTGAATTATTAAACAAATTTAAATTATCTGGTGGAACTGAAGAATGTGCATGGGCTTTCATAAGAAATCATCTCGCTCAATTGCCGAATTTTGTTAGAAACGGAGCTAGACCTGAAGTTATACTTGAAAGACAATTTTTTATGCTTTTTGACAGAATGGTCGCTTTCCATGTTCAGCATTGGATATCAGTACCTTTATCTGCAAACGATTTTAGGTTGGGACTTTTACAGAGATTCCCCGAAAGAGATGGAATGTATTTTTTGCCAGAGCAAGTGGCTGGCTACGATAAGCAGCGAATCATGTATTCTGAGTTAAAGCAGGCTGAGTTGTTTGTTACTGATGAGGCTACAGCAATAGAATGGCTCAGAGGAAGACTTAAAGAGAAACCGCAATCTATACCGGACTTACAACCACAATTTTTGAAAGAAATAGCGGGTTGGAAAAAGAATGAAATATCGTTAGAGCTTTCTACCTTACTTGAGCAAAATTTTCTGAACTACGATGGTAGAGCTCCGGTGCCTGAGCAGATCCACGCATATCTATCATCCAACTGGAAAGAAATGCGCAATCTATCAAAAGATGATCCTATGCTAGTAGCTAAGTCTTTAGACCGATGGTATGTTCCTGATCCAAATAAGGCAGGTGATCTTGATAAATTGCGAGAGAAAGATTTATTTAAAGAGTTTGAGGAATATAAAGTTTCTAAGAAGAAACTTAAAGTTTTCCGTCTAGAGGCTGTTCGTGCAGGATTTAAGAAAGCATGGCAGGAGCGTGATTACGCTGTCATTCTAAATGTGTCCGAAAAAATTCCTAGTAACGTTCTTGGGGAAGATTCTAAACTACTGATGTGGTATGACCAGGCTCAAACCCGCCACAGTGATGAGAGCCTGTTTTAATGGATTTATTCAACATAGGCGACTGGGTATGGTTGGAGAGCCATAACCAGTCAGGGAAAGTAATTGATGCCCATAGCCTATGGGGATCGATCAGTTATCGAGTTTGGTTGGTCCAAAGTGATTCTGTAATAAAAGTCGATGCCGATCAGGTATCGCTGTATACATCATCCAGTTCTGTATCATCTGACACCATTGCTTATTTGGCTACTGCAGCTCGTGTAGCTGCAAGCCAGCAGGAAGAGCTCTTGCTGGCACCAATGGACAGTAGTGTCATTCCTTTACCGCATCAGTTAAAAGCGCTTAATAAAGCGATCAGTAAGCCCCAGGTGCGTTATCTGCTGGCAGATGAGGTTGGCCTGGGTAAAACCATTGAAGCCGGCCTGGTGATGCGTGAGCTAAAGCTCAGAGGCCTGGTTCGAAGAACACTGGTCGTCGCTCCAAAAGGATTGGCTACTCAATGGGTGAGTGAAATGCAGACTCATTTCAATGAACAGTTTGAGTTGCAGTTACCGGGTGATTATGGAAATACACAAGATAATATCTGGCAAAGATATGATCAGGTTATTTGCCCTATGGATTCTATAAAGCCTATTGAAAAGAGGCGTGGATGGAGTCTGGAGAAAATTAATCAATACAACAAACAGCGTTTTGATGATTTGATCAGTGCCGGATGGGATCTGGTTATTGTGGATGAGTCGCATCGTCTTCAGGGTAGTACAGAAACAGTCGCAAGATTCAAATTGGGCCAGGGTCTGTCGGACTCTGCCCCTTATTTTCTACTCTTATCTGCCACACCGCATCAAGGTAAGTCCGATGGCTTTCAGCGTTTGATGTCTTTGCTGGATAGAGATCGATTTCCTGATGAGTCGTCTGTTACTCAGGAAAGGGTAATGCCCTATGTGATTCGTACTGAGAAACGACAAGCTATTGATGCCGAAGGTAAGCCTTTATTTCGACCCAGAAAAACACAATTGATTAGTGTTGCCTGGCAGGGCAAACATGCTTCTCAGAGAGAGCTGTATGAGGCCGTAACGGATTACGTGCGAGAAGGCTACAACCAGGCGCTAATGCAAAAGCAGAATGCTATAGGCTTCTTAATGATATTGATGCAGCGGTTAGTAGTCTCAAGCCCTGCAGCTATTCGAGCAACGCTTCGAAGACGTTTGGAGGTATTAAATAAACCTTCTTTAGCAGAGCAGGCATCACTATTTACCACGGAAGAGTGGGAAGACCTTGACGGCCAGCAACAGACAGATGAACTGCTTAACACAAAGATAAAAGCACTAAAGGATGAAAAACAGGAAGTCCAATGGCTTTTGGACCTGGCAGAAAAGTGTGTTCAGCAAGGCATTGATGCTAAGGCGGATGCTTTGCTTCAGTGGATAACGACACTTCAACGAGAAGAAGATGATCCTAACCTTAAAATACTGATCTTCACGGAATTTGTACCCACACAAATGATGATGGCTGAATTTCTTAAGGATAGAGGCATTTCAGTTGTAACCCTGAATGGTTCACTCAGCATGGAGGAACGTAAACAAGTTCAGGTCTCCTTTGCTGAAAATGTCCGTGTGCTAATTTCTACCGATGCCGGTGGTGAAGGTCTTAACTTGCAGTTTTGTCATGTTATTATTAACTATGATATTCCCTGGAATCCTATGCGGCTTGAGCAACGTATAGGGCGAGTGGATCGTATTGGCCAAAAGAAAGTTGTTCGGGCACTGAATCTGGTTTTTGAGGACACTGTTGAGCACCGTGTCCGTGAGGTTCTGGAAGAGAAGCTTATAACGATACTGGAAGAATTTGGTGTTGATAAAACCAGTGATGTATTGGATTCGGCTCAGGCTGGGCATTTATTCGATGAGCTCTATACAGGTGCAATTAATAACCCAGAGTCCATTGACGAGGAAATAGAGAAGGCTTTAGCGCAATTAAAAGCACAGGCTGTTGCCAGTAAATGGAGCAAAGCGCTTTTTGCTGATGATACTCCTGTAGATGCATCTCAGGCTGAAAAGATAAGTCAGCATCCATTGCCTTACTGGATTGAACGTATGACGCTGAGCTATCTGAAAGATAGCGGCGGTGAAGCTATTCAAAATGATGATTCTACATGGAAAATAGTTTGGCCCGATGGTGAACTGTGGGATTACAGCCTCTTTGATAATAAAAAATCGGAAGAACTTCCTGCAGCTGATCACATTACATTGGATAGACCTAAGATTAGAGATTTGCTGCAAAGCTTGCCATGCTGGATTCCAGAACAGCATGTGCCAACCGTCAGCATTCCCAGTATCCCAAACTCAGTCGATGGTCTGTGGTCTTTGTGGCAGATTACTCTGGATACGTCTGGATTAACTCAATCAAAAAGCCTGAAGCAGACCGCTTATTTTCCTGTGTATCAGACTATGGAAGGACGGGCTTTCCCTGCTACGGCCAAACGAGTTTGGGAGGCTCTGTTAAGTAATAATGCCAAAATAGACGATGATGACTTTTTACAGCCTGATCATGTTTCTGTATTTGAATTTGTTAGAAAGCAGGCTGAAGAAGCAGGGCAGGATACCTTTGAGCAATTAAAAACAAAGTATATCGAAACCCTGTCTCAGGAAAAGGAAAAGGTCGAATATGGCTTTGTCGCAAGGGAAAGGGCAATAGACCGAATTGGTCTGCCAGAGGTAAAGGAGTATCGATTAAATAATTTAAAAAAGGAGAAAGAGCAGTGGCTACAAAATTTTGCTGAGAGGCAAAAAATTAAACCAGAACTCAATGCGTTGTTGATATTACGGATTAAGCCGGAATAGGTAGATTATGACAGAGAGCGCACAATCATTACCTAATTGGAATCTGAAAATATTAGAACAACTGGGCATACAACTAGATTCTCAGTTGGGTTACAGTTTTATTGCTGATGACCCTGATTGCCTTTTAGCCGAGGAAGATCTTCAAAAGGCGCTTCTGAATAGAGGCTTTATTCTTTATTTTTATGAAGATCCTATTGAGCTGAGATATTTTCTGGAAGAAAAGTTTGAATCTAATTTGGCTAACTGTCTTATCAGTGTTGATACAGATACCTATGACATAAATTCACTACCCTTTGATATTTTAAATAGGTCAAAGCGACTTTCGGTATCATTGGGCGACTGCTTTCCTGATCTTTCGTATTCAGTATTAAATTCTCTGGAAGCAGAAGAGTTAAATGCACTGGATTCAGCATTACAGGAGTATGCTCCAGGACCTTTAAACGAGAGGGCGAGTAGTGACTTTGTATTGCGTCATGTATTTAAGCTTGCTCCAGAAGTTATCCAGACTCCCTCTGATCTATTACGGGCTCTGCTAGGGCTGCATTATCGAGATATTGATTTACCCAGTATCTTAAAGGACAGATTGATTGAATTAATGCTGAAGAGGAAACAGTTTTACGATTGGCCTATCAGGGAAATCGTCTCCAGTAAGAAAAGCTTTTTTGAATTTTTACAGCAACACTGGATTAGCTATATCAATGAAGTGGTTAATTCTTTAAAGCGTGGGATCAAAGAGCCTAAAGCTATTTATAGGGTCAAAGCAAATGCTGTAGATGATGTCATCCTTCCCTTCGGGCATGATGATGTCAGGGTGTATATTGATAATCTGTTTCTTGAAGGTTTTTTAAACCCGATTGAAATCGATGAACCTGATCGGCTAAGTGATCATTGGTGTCTGATAGGTGTGCAGCAAGACCCAGAAAAGGAAATGGAAAAGAGAATTAATGGCCTGATTAAGCTGTGTGAGGAAAGCTTGCCTGGTGTTGAAAGTAGGCACCAACAGTGGCTACAGTTTGCTTATCGTTGGGCTGAACTATCAGCAGAATACCATTTCAATAGAGTTGATTTTGCAGTAGAGGAGTATGCGAAATTACAACAGGACATTGATCAGCGTTTTTCGCAATGGCTATTAGAAAAATATGCAGGATTGCATAATCATCCTCCTGTGCCACCTGTCATGCTACATCATGCACCCAGGACAATGGCCAGGGAGATTGATTCAGGGCGAATAGATAAAGTAGCAATGATATTAATCGATGGTTTAGCCATCGATCAATGGGTGACTTTAAGGAATCAACTGAATATCGCTGAAGAAATAAACGAATCAGCTATTTTCGCCTGGATACCAACAGTAACATCAGTTTCCCGTCAGGCTCTGTTTTCAGGAAAAGCCCCGTACCAGTTTTCAAATACAATACATACCACTAGCGCAGAACCTAAAGCCTGGAATCAGTTTTGGCTAGATCATGGCTTAGAGAAAAATCAGATCTTCTATGAGAAAAGCCTGGGTACTGATGATGTAAATGCATTAATCGAGAGGCTGTCTGATAGGCGATTGAAAGCAGTAGGTCTTGTGATAAATACCGTCGACGATATGATGCATGGGATGAAACTAGGATCAGCCGGAATGCATAATCAAGTCAAGTTGTGGGCTAAAGATGGCTACCTTCAAAACTTGATCAATGCTTTATTGGATGAATCTTTTTCTGTATTCATTACTGCCGATCATGGGAATGTAGAAGCCATCGGATCTGGAAAAATAAATGAAGGCGCTATTGCTGAATCTCGTGGCGAACGCACCAGAGTGTATGAAACAGAAACGCTAAGAGAAAGTATTTCGGTTGAAAATGATGAAACTGTTTTTTGGCCACCTGTTGGGTTGCCAAATAATTACTGGCCATTGGTGATGAAGGGCAGAAAGGCCTTTGTTGCAAAGAATGAAAAAATAGTCGGACATGGTGGTATATCAATTGAAGAGGTCATAGTACCTTTTATAACTATAAGACGAGGAATAAATGAGTAAAGCCAAGCCTTTAATAGGATTTGATCGATATGTTGAAAAGGCATGGATGGATCGTGCGGCACAGGTGGCCGCTGAAGGCATATCAATATCTGAAGCAAATGAATCTCTTGATGAATTTTTGTTGCCCTCAATCAGTGGTGAGACCAGTAGACGCAAGACTAAGAATATTTTAACGGCTACATGGCTAAAGGCTGCCGTAGTAGAAGAGGCATTTAAAAAAGAAGCTGTGAATCTATTTGCCAACGCAAATAATTCAGAACGTTTGGCAGTACATTATGGAATATGTATAGCTACATACCCGTTTTTTTTGTCACTAGGAAAAATACTTGGTCGTTTATTTAAATTACAAGATGAGATAACCAATACCGAATTTCAACGTCGAGTCATTGAATCAAATGGTGACACTGATAGTATTAAACGAGCAGCAGCTCGATATCTTCAGAGTCTACTAGAGTGGGGTGTTATAGCTTCATCAGGAAAAGGTGTTATTTATCCTTCAACAAAGATCCAGTTGAGTAATGCTGAATTAATAACCTGGTTGTACGGCTCTGTTCTTTGCTCTTCTGATAGGGAAAGGTTATCAGTAGATGATATGACTTCTGACCCAGTATGGTTTCCATTTGAAATACCTCACGGGTATTTCAATGTAAGTAATTCAAAACTTATAGAAATAGTTCATCAAGGAGTTGGTGAAACACTAGTAGCTCTAAAAAAATAGCTTAACCATATTCGCTGTAGATCACCTCTACAGCTTTGTGACAATGTGACAAGTGTGACGATTAAAATTGGATAAGGTTTCTATTATAAAATTCTGATTGAAGAATAGTTTGTCATGCTGTCATGTTAGCTCTTAAGACTGGTATTGTAGTTATTAATATTTATCACAATTACTGATTGATAGTAAAAAAATGCAGGATGATAAAATAAGAATATTCTGGGTAGGTACAAACCAACCATATCAGATTTGTACTATTGCTTATTGCCTGATGAATTTTAAAGGCCTGAAAATAAGCATAAGCACGATGGTTTAGTCTTCAGAAAAGGAAAAATCAGAGTGTTGGATTGAAGTAGGTCAGGTAGACCGGGAGTATAGGTTGTTCAGCGATGATGCACTGCGTGTCTTGCTGTGGATGCATTTACGCGAGGCCTTTCGCCTAATCATCCATAATCGGACACCAATCAAGCGAAATTAAAGATTTGTAGAATAGTTTGTTATTCCTGAAGTTTGTCCATATAAACACCTGTTTTGTGGACATCGCTCAAATCCCCCGTATTTACAGACCTTTTATCCAGTTAATCTCACTTTAAAGTCCTGTTTTATAGATTTCTGCTAGCTACTTTAGCTATAGTCATAAAGTGGACATTTTACATTGTCCCTTCTCGAATTAATGACACGGAGAGAGTGATGAACCAGCACATCGAAGCCCTTGTTTTTGAAGCCCGTACCGTCGACGGTAATATCCCTATTCATCTGCATTTTCACGATATCCGTCAAACCAACACGGTAGATGATGTATTTAATTACGATAATGGGCTGAATGATCCGGTGCCCTGTCAATATCATACCTTACACTTACTGACACCCGAGGACGTGTTTGAGGTGGCTTTACCGGCGGGTTAATGACCATGAGCGATCAGCACCTCACCACGCAGACGACCTTTTCCGATATCCGGATTGAAATTGACTGGTCACTGCTGCTGGAACAACGAACGGCGGTACTGCGACATACCGAAACCCCTGCGTATTTGTTGTTGCCAGAGATTCATCAGTTAATGGATAGTGTGCATCAGGACAATCTGTTGCTGATGATCAATACGCTGTGGCATACCGGTGCGCGCATCAGTGAATGCCTGGCACTGACCCCCAATCATTTTGTGCTGGAGGCCAAACAACCCTATGTGTCTGTCGAGACACTCAAATCTCGGGGCCGACCGAAAAGAGCAGGGCGCGTGAAACCCCGTTTAGTCCCACTGTGTGATCCACACTTCATTCTGCAGCTGGAGCGTTACGTGGCATCGCATCATATCCGCAAAAATGAGTTACTGTTTCCGATCACTCGCTCCGCCGCCAATAAACGCTTTGATCGACTGGTGGCTAAAATGACCCAAAAACCTAGCATCAAGATCACTCCGCACGTGTTTCGACATTCGTTTGCCGTCAATGCGATTTTTCACGGTACGCCGTTACCGGTGTTGCAGGGCTGGTTAGGTCATGCAGACATCAACAGTACACTGGTTTATACTCAGGTTCTGTCCCTTGAAACCTATCACCTGATGCAACGCATCCAATATTGAATGGAGTCAATATGCCTACAAAGCACCATATAAAAGCCTTTCTTCAACGCAAAAAGATCGAACAGTTTTATGCTGACGATACTTGCGACGATTACCAACGAGACCTGGCCCTGTTTGCAGATTATCTTGAAAAAACGGGTGTTCTGGACTGGAAGTTAGCCAGGCAATCCACGGTATTAGGGTTTATTGGCCAACGTTTTCGACAGGGCGTTAAAGGCAATAGCATCCAGCGCGAACTATCCTCCATTCGCAGCTTTTATGATTACCTGATCCAGCAACAAGTGATCAAGAATAACCCGACTGAAGGGGTCAAAGCCCAAAAGTCTGCGCAAAAATTACCGGCCATCTTTTATGAAGAGGAAATAGAACAATTACTCAAACCCCATCACCGGGATAATGACCTGAAGGTACGCGATCTGGCCATGTTTGAACTGATGTACTCATCGGGCCTGAGATTAGCAGAACTGGCATCAATGAATTTACAGGATATTGATGTGCAATGCCGTCAGATGATCGTGACGGGTAAGGGCAATAAAATGCGTTTCCTGCCGGTTGGTAAAAAAGCAGTTACCGCTATCAAAAAATGGCTTAAAAGACGACCCAATTTTGAAACTGATGAATTAAAGGCGCTGTTTCTGAGTAAACAGGGTAACCGACTTTCCAGACACTCCATACAGAGCCGGCTTAAATTGCTGGCTAAATCTCAGTCTTTGGTTATGCACGTCAATCCACACATGCTGAGACATTCTTTTGCCACTCATTTACTGGTATCCGGTGCTGATATCAGAGCCATACAGGAACTTATGGGGCATTCAGATATCAGTACAACTCAAATCTATACGCACCTGGATTATAACCACCTGTCAAAAGTTCATAAAAATTCGCATCCGAGAGCAAAAAGAATGGATGAGTCGTGAATGCCTTTTAATTCCACCGACTGAAATCGTTGTGCTGAAAATAACCGTAACTCGTTTTATCAACAGAATCCAATCCAGGCAACTGCTGACCACAATAGGGACAACATAGAATATTCAGACTGGTCAACCAGATGATATCGCCGACATTTTCCAGATGGTGATTTTCTTCAAGATCAGACTCCGTGGCTTCTTTCTGAATATTTAAAGTCCAGGCAGGTACTTCATCATCGAAGTGTAGGTAAACGCCAGATTTTGGAAGGGCGTGACAGGTATGTGCTTTAATCGTCATATTGAAGTGCAGAGTTTATTTTCGCTGTATTGTAAACTATCCAGATAAAATTCAGACAACTAATCAAAATCTAACATGAAAACCGGACGTAATGATCCCTGTCCCTGTGGTAGTGGTAAAAAATATAAACATTGCTGTCTTTCACCGGCCTCTGTCGCTAATGAAGAATTAAAAGATCTACTGGCGGGGCAGGAGATGGACTCGATTGAGGATATGCAGGCATTGGCTGACCAGTTCATGCAACAAAAAAACCAGCAGCCTCAGGATGATTTCCAGGGGCTATCACCTGAACAGGTGCATCGAATGCTGCACTTTCCGTTTGAGTCACCAAAACTCTTTAGTTTTCCAGAAACACTATCCAACGAACCTGAAGCTCCCATACTGACATTGATTCAATTGATTACGTCTGCCATTGATGAAAAAGGACTGAAATTAACGGCCAAAGGCAATCTGCCATTAAAGCTATGCAAAGAAGCGAGAGTCAAATACCGGAATCAATTGCCTGAAGATGATTACCAGCACTGGATAAATATAAACAAAGAAGAAGATTTCGGCGATTTACATAGCACAAGGTTAGTTCTGGAGCTGTCAGGATTACTCCGAAAAACCAAAGGACGGTTCTTTTTAACTAAAAAATATCAACAGATAGTCAAAAAATCAGGGATGGCAGGAATTTACCCATTATTACTCAAAACCTTTTGCCGAAAATTGAATTGGGGATACCGGGATGGATTTGATGAAATTTCCTTCATACAACACTCCTTTTTATTTTCAATGTATTTGCTAAATCTGCACGGTAACGACTGGGTTCCATTTTTTATTTATGAGGATTATTTTTTACAGGCATTCCCCATGGTTACCGAAGAAGCCATGTCTAGACCACACACGAGTGCAGAAGAAGAGGTTCGAGTTTGCTACAGCATAAGAGCTTTAAAAAGATTTCTATATTTCATGGGGCTTGCCAGCATTGAAAAAATACCGAGTGATAAGCCTGCCTTACGTGAGTTTCGGATTAGAAAATTGCCGTTACTTGATGAAGTTGTACGTTTTTCTATTTGATATTTTCGGTTAGGGTAAGCAGGACTAGGGGCCTAAAAAATAGAGTACAGGCTAAACTATTACGATATATTCAAGTTAGCAGACATTCATAGATAACCATATTTGGGATCGCATTGTGATCATTCAGGGTAATATTTGTGAAAAGCCGTAGGGCAGCAGGATTGGACATAGAAGTCGTACTCTCGATCAGGTTCAATGGGCAGGTAGGTTGATAAAGCAGTCGTTCGCAGGAGTATGTTTAATCGGCAAGTATTGCCATATATGAAGAATGAGAAATAAATGATAATATTTACAAATCAAATGCAAAAATATAAAGGCGACTGACTCTTTTAATTAATCCAGGGAGTTAGAATGAAAGGAGTAGCTAGATTTATCAATAGGTTACAAACTCCCATATCACCTGAAAAAATAAAAAAGGCCGGCCCTCTAATATGTATTCAGAGGCCAACGGCCTTTGAATTCTACTGTTATGTCTCACAAATGAAAGAGGAGGATTTACATGAGAACTAAAGTCTGGTTACGCATCGGCACCTTGGGCATAGTTTTATCAATGCCAACTTTTGTTACAGCTTCACCTCTTGATTGTGAAAAAGTATCACCTAGCCCGATGCTAGAAGAAAAAATCAAAGTTGATGCTAAAGCGGCGGCTAACACATTATTCAGATTGGGAAAGCTTGATGGTGCCGCAGATGTAGCAATTGAAAAACTATATGAGGACACTACGGAAACAGATAAATCGCACGTCAACTCATCATTGCTGTATTTTTACTGCGGCTTGCTCAATGAGCGTCTTTCAAATGATCCTGAGAAAGCAGAACAGCTTTTAAAAGAGTTGGTTGAAAAGTTGTGGATTCGCCCTGTTACGCAAGAAATGAAAAGGCCTGTATACAAACTGTCTAGGTCTCCAGCTTGTGGTGATGAGTTGTACAAATCCGGGGTAGGCCCGCAGTGTGGGGCTATATACAACAAGAGGAGAGGTAGTCAGTGCGGTGTTGTAAAGAGTATTCCAATAAGGGATTTGGGTTACAAAAGTGGAAATAAAACCCGATATTGTATTCGTTTTGGGTACTCATCCAGTGACGGAGGAAAGCCCAACGGACGATGCCTTTTATATAAAGAATGCCGTCATTCTGATTTCGGCACTAGTGGAAATTTCAAGACTTGTAGAAATCCTGATTTTGGAGTCGAAAAGTACAAGCAATGTAGGAATCTCAACCATGGTGTGGAGAGATACGAGTGATCGCAGACATAACAAGCATGTAACCGGACCGCGGCACTGCTGTGCCGCTTCGTTATCGCCGGGGCGCGGTCCGGTTACATGTAGTGTTAAAGGCTGCTATCAGGAGTCGTTTAAAGCTGCTATTTTTGCTGCCAGGAACGACCGCTTCTTTGACTAACGGGACTACTAGGGCCTGATACATTCAAAATATTTAATTTCTTACACTGAATCTCTGCTGTGTTGATTAAAGCAGTCGTTCCCGAAAATTCAGTGTACGTCTCAGTTGTGCCAGCTGCCGTTCGAGGTTGGCAATGTGACGGGCAAGTCCACAGGATTAACCGGCCATTCAATTAATATCCATATTGTTTACTTTGCTAGTAAGAAGTATAGGCATCCAATGGTTAGTTAAACAATGATTCCTGATCCTTAGCAGACGTTATCTCGATTAAAATCTTTGAGACCTGCTTCGGTAGATTTTTTTATACCTAAAATTTTATAGTAATTCTGCTTTTTAGAATCTAGTCGATTATGGATACAAGGCTGTCAATAAATCTTAAAAATTACTGCCAATTTCAGCAAAGTCTCAACACTATTCAGGTGTTGCTCTAAACGATTGAAAAAACACAATAAATCGAGCATGCAGAAGGTTTTTATCCAATTATCTTCTCGATAGCAGCCGTTAAAGATTGTAGTTTATCTCTGGTGTAGCCTAAGGAGTTAAATGACTGCCCGACTAGAAATGGGTGCAAAACATAAGGGGCGTCATTAAGTGAAGATAACTGCATAAATTGGCTCTCATGTCCTTGCTACTCTATACATTCGATGATAACGTAATAAGAAACTCCTATATCATTGATTTAAAGAAGGTTTGCAGGGAAACTGTGAGTAGTTAAAAAATAGATTATGTGACATCCATGTCTCGTTTATCCTACTGTTAGGGCTATAAATAAATCAGCATCATGAGTCATGACTGGAAAAGAAAGAAAACGACTTTCAGAATACGGAGAAATTCTATCCTTGGGATTGGAGTGTTTTCTGGCATTGCCTTAGTGGTCACTATTGTGATTCTCAACAAAGGTGAAAATGTGACCACACAATTATCTCAGAGTAGTGCCAAGGCGGTAAGGGTAATAGACGGAGATACTATAGATATTGATTCAAATAGGTTTAGACTGTTTGGTATTGATGCACCTGAAAAAGGTCAACCTTGTAGCAGAAATAATGTGCCTTATGACTGCGGTAGTGCTTCTAAAGAGCACATGAAATTTATCATTTCAGGTGCAATTATTGAATGTGGAGAAAGAGGAAAAGACAGATGGGGAAGATATATTGGTATATGTACTGCTGATGGAGAAGATATTAGCCGATTAATGGTAAGGCATGGATGGGCGCTAGCCTATAGACAGTATTCATCTGATTATGTATCTGATGAAGAATTTGCCCAATCAAACAAACTAGGAATGTGGGCAAAAGAATTTACTACTCCTTCTGAGTGGCGTAAATCTAATAAAGGTGACAAATTATGAGTGAAAGCAATCAAGATAAAAGCTTAACAAAGCCCAGTGGTGGTGTTCCAACAGAGATTAACCTTGGCCCAAGTACGTCCATGGATCTTTCTTGGTTACCTGAGAATGAGCGAAAGGCGCTGTTAATAGACTATACAAAAGGCATGATGGATATTAGTAAGAAAGCACAAGAACTTCATGTTGATGCTACTGTTTTGAAAAGAACACTTGATGATTTGTCTGATACTACTCGTGAGATATCTGATAGAGGGGATGCCGTTACAATAACTCACACTCAAACAACAAAAGTTGGTCGTACTGAAATAATGATGGGTAATACTGAACAGGCACAAAGTGGGAAATTATCTAAAAGCCAAACTGGTGAAAAAGATTGGACTCCATATTATATTTTTGGGGGTATCTTAGCGTTGGTAATTATTGCAGCTCTGATGAATTGAAAACAATAAAGGTGAATATTTCAGATGACTCGATAGCATTGGATGTTATCAAAAAGTTGAATGGTCAAATTCCAGGTTCAACAAAAAACACGCCAGAATTCAATATACTCTTTGATCAAGTAACCACTTGTATTGAGGATTTTTCCAAAAAAGCAAAACAACTCGCAAAACATGGGACAACCATTCATATTGTGAAAGAGTTTACGTTTCCAGATACAAATATCTTAATAACGCTTGAATATCCTAGAGAATTTGGTTTCATGGATAAATTAAAAACTATTTTTAAATGATTTAGCTATGGGTCGTTACAGAGGCAGTAGTCGAAATCGTTCATATGGGAGTCGCTCAGTAGGACGTGAAAAAGCGCTGGAACACATAAGAGAGGCAGAGGCTCTATCAAGAGAGCTGGGAGGCACAGATAAAGATGTTAAGGAATATTTCTTTTCGCTATCAAATAATCAGTTTCAAGACATTCTCAATATATATGAACAGCAGCATGGGAAACAAGCAAGAGATTATGCTGAAAAAACTCTTTTGAAATGGAAAAGTGGCAAAGTACATATGAGCGGAATGGTAGCAGAAAGGCTATTTAGTTTATTGCCCCCTACTATGCCGATTGAATCAAAATTTAAACTTACAGAAAGCTTATGGAAGCATGTAGGTCCATCATCAAGCAAAACATATTACATTGGTCTTGATGTCGATGTAGAAGAAATATCACAACGTGTAAAGAAGCATCTATCGGAAGTTGTTACACATTATGAAATACCAAGCACTATGGAGTTGCGCTTTAATTGGTTATCTCAAGGTGATATAGAAATAAAGCAACAGCTACTAAATTATTTTAGGCAACAGGAAAAAACACTACTATCAAATGCACTAAGTACACAGCTCCCAGTGTTATTGAATCATCTTCAATCCGACAAAGGGAATTTAACAACCCATACGGCACAAGTTTTAAAAGTTGGAAAACATGAAGTACGAGTTGAGATAAATGAGCAGGTTAATGGTGTTTCGGAAACAGCACCAGCAAGACCTGATAGTCAAAGTAATAATAGTTGGATTTGGTGGATTATTGGAATCATAATTTTGTTGTTTTTTTTGAATAAGTAAATTGAAGTAAGCGGGAAATAATTCTAACGAAATCGGAATAATGAAAGCATTAATTTACAGTATTCTATATTTTTTAATTTCTGAGACAGCATTTTAATGTCTACATCAACTATTCAGGATATCGAGAAAATAGTCTCATTCTTCGATGACTGTTTAGAAAATAATAATTGCTGTAGATCTTTATATTGCTCTACATGTGGAGGTGTTTATCATGCCATAAAATCAAAAATGACTGATGAAATAATGTCATTGCTACATACGATTTTAGGAGAAATCTCATACGAGCAGCTCTTTTATTTTGGTAACTACATGTCTTTAATAGAGGCTTTAGAGCGCAAAGCTTATCAACAAATCAACCGTAAAAGAATATATGATATTGATCAAGATGATCTTTCGAAAGTGGATCATTATCTCATAGAGGCTCGACATTACTATTCACTAGATGATGAACTATTTAAAGAATTACTTGAGCATGCAATAGAAATGGCAATATCAAATAGAAGTAAATCTTTGTGTGAAACCCTAATTATTATTTTTAAAAATGAAATAGTTAAATATTCTCGAATTGTCGATCTAGCATTAGAATTTGCTAAATCTGATAAACAAATGCAGCGTGTTTTATTTAATTGTGTAAGGGAGTCTATACCTGAAGTTAGGAAATATAGTAAGGAAGCGGAAGGTTTTTATTGTGCGGGAAATGTATTCCCAACAATATATTCCACAAAAGAACTTTCTGAATTAAGGTTGCGATATTTAAAATCTGACTAAGGCTTTGGTATTGAATAAAGGAGTAATATTGTAATGAATGATGTGGATGAAATTAATGGTGATATCTATATTTACAAACTTACTACAGACAATGGTGGTGCACCCTGTGTAAAAGATAACTTGCTTTCCTTATGTATATGCAAACCAAGAATTAGACAATCTGCAAAAGTGGGGGATTGGATTATCGGTATGGGAGGAAGGAGTGTTCCAGAATTGAATGGCAGATTAATCTACATTGCTAAAGTAACCAACAAGCTTACTGGTGATAAGTATTACAATGGGAGCTATAGTGATCGTCCGGATTGTATATACAGTTTTAATGGTAATATTTACTCATGGATTGCTGGTTCTAGTTATCATGAAGCAGCGGATTTGACACATGATCTTGGTGAAGGAACTAGCTATGACAGGGCTATCTGTTTGTTGAGTAAAGAATTTGCCTATTTTGGAGGTGATAAGGTTCCTTCAATCGGAGAGATTCGAGATATCTACGATGGTCTGCCAAGAGATTTCCGGAAAAACCATGATGATGATACATACTTGCGTTTAAACAATTATATTATGTCCATACAAGATGAATTTGGTTTTGGTGTTCATGGCAAACCCACTCACAGCAACTTGACCAGTAAGTGTAATCAATCAGAAGGTGATGTCATGGTTAGTAAAGGTTGCGGTTGAGGTTAATACTATGAAAGCAATACTGATAAGGGTAGGAATTGATCAGAGCTATGGTCATTGGAATGCACCTTGTAATCCAGATTCCCTTGATTATGTTTATGTGCCTATTCCACAAGATAGACCTAATGAAAAACAGTATGAAAAGTACTATTCAAATACATCAATTCCAGCATTGCAAAGCTTTTCAAATCGGAATGCTACGAGTGTAAAGCTACCTGATCATCTACATGATAAACGAATGCACCTTGATCCTGATTTTGACCATTTGACTTATGGCGATACTGATAACAGAGGACGGCGTTTATTAGACTTCATTGAGGATGATTTAGTTGTTTTTTACTCTAGTCTTCGTTCTATCCATGACGATGCTTCATTAATATATTCACTCATCGGGTTATATGTCATTCAATCAATAGATCGAGTAGAGGATGTACCTGAGAATAAATTTGATACCAATGCCCATACAAGGTATCTAGAGAACACATCAAGCGATATCATTGTTAGAGCTAAATCAAACCTATCTGGTCGATTTGAGAAATATATACCTATAGGTGAATTTAGGAATAGAAGCTACCGTGTCAAAGAAGATATTTTAGAAGAATGGGGCGGTCTGAGTGTAAAAGATGGCTGGATTCAGCGTAGTGTTGCCCCCCCATTATTCTTAGAGCCAGAAAAATTTATGAGCTGGCTTAAACAAAGATCGCCTTCGCTAGTTGCATCAAATCGGTGAAATATTTTCATTTATTGTTAAAGGTTAGCCACTATGGCAGCGACATTATTTATTGTCTATTTAGTTTGCTAAATGAATGTCAGCTCCAATGTTTTGATATTAAGCTGCTGGTATGTAACAACTATCGCCAAAACTGGCAGCAGGCCACTCAAACCTACTTCTAACTCCGTGATAAATGTGGGGAATTTACTAAAGGGAAGCTTTTTGACCAAACCTCTTCCTGGCAGATAGTGTTTTTGAATTAAAATTAGTCTATAAGTTTTAGAAATTGTAGTTGCATAATTTTTCTTATTCCTAAAAAAGTTAATGTTCGTTTTAGCTGGCTTTATAAATTGAGAGTTATTAATTGATCTTAAATTTTTGTATTCTATTTCATTTATTTGACTGTCTCCAAACGCCACGAACATGCCGGTCCCTACAGCCTGTCAGGAATGACTGCTATGTGGATTCCTGAGTTTAGAGGCTGCTGATCTTTTTGACCGCTTCTTTGACTAACGGGACTTCCAGTGCCTGGTACATTAAAAATATTTAATTACTTACACTGAATCTCTGTTGTGTTGATAAAGCGGTCGCTAGTAAGAGTGTGTTTCATCGGCAAGTCCGTGCCATTTGGAGTCATTGTTGAAATTCAAAATATATGAGAAACTTTGAAAACAAACAGTCGCATATCACGATATTCGTGCGTGTAACATTATCACCTGTTAAACAGCCAGGGAATATATGAAAGATATCATCATCCTTATAGTGGGCTGGCTCTTAGGTGTCGCCACATCATGGTTCTTTTCAAAAAAGAGTTCATCCGAACTGGAGGGTACCGAATCAAGGATAGTATCTTCACTTGAAGAGAATATTCGTCAATTAACAACACAGTTGTCTGCTTCCACAAAACTCACACAATACTCATTAACTCAACTTAAAGAAGCAGGGCTGCTTGAGAAGGCTAAAGAACTAGAGCTTGAAGCGCAGAATGACATAGCAACATCGAAAGAAATTATTGAATCGATTCCATCAAATGTTATTGAAGGTATAGATACAAAAATTTTCGACAATACAAGATCGTGCCCACAGTGCGGAAAACCAAGTTTTCCAGCTGGCTTTGGTCCTGATCAAGGAGGCAGCATGGTATTTTATTACCACTGCCCAGAGCACGGGCGGTTCCCAAGCAATCATATTGACGACATGATGGACGACTAATGTTTAACAAGGCAAATCAGTCTGACGGCATTCCCGTTACTTGTTTTGTGGTGATTCTGGATCAAGTTGATCACCCGCTAATGGTTTAATCAGTAACCTTCATAACGCATAAAAACTTTCTTTAATTTGCTACGCTTTTTTCCTTTTGGAAGAGCAAAGCATGCCAACAGAGAAGCTATCTATGCGTAATGCATATTCTGCTGAACGTGAACACCCATTCTGATCGATCATGAACACCTGACTTTCTTCGCACTGGGTTGGTCGTCTTTTTACCTCAAGTGTTCACGATCAGTCAATAACTGACTGTAATTTCCGCATAGATTCACCTTTTAGTTTTATTCGGTGAGCGTTGTGCATGAGTCGATCGAGGATGGCATCGGCCAGGGTGTTATCACCGATAGATTGATACCATTGATCGGTCGGTAGCTGGCTGATAATAACGGTAGATGAACTGCCATGACGGTCGTCCATAATTTCCATCAGATCATTTCGTTGAGCTGCCTTTAATGGTTCAAGTCCCCAGTCATCCAGAATGAGCATGTCGAGTTTAGATAAAGTTTGCAGGGCTTTACTGTAACTGCCATCGGCTTTGGTCTGGCTCAGCTCTAACAGTAAGCGGGATAAGCGATAGTATTTCACTCGGTAACCTTTCATGCAGGCCATGTGTGCCAGCGCACAGGTCAGATAGGTTTTACCGCTGCCACAGGGACCGGTGATCAACAGATTTTGATGCTTATTGATCCAGTCACCCTGTAACAGCGACGCCATCAAAGATTGTTTAAGCCCTCTGGGATGCTGATAATCAATGTCTCTGGGGTTGGCATCTATTTTTAATTTGGCTGCCTTGAGTAAGCGCTGTTGTTTGCGTTGCTCTCTGTCCAATTGTTCACTGTCAGTTAGCAGTTGTAATCGTTCTTCAAAGGACAGGCCTTCATAGGTTCCTGATTGTTCTACCTGGCTCAGCAGCGCATTAGCCATGCCACTGAGTTTGAGTTGGCGCAGTTGTGTAATAGTTTGTTCTATCATGAGATTCTCCACTTGATTTTTAGTGTTTAATGAAAGACTTTAGGGCCACGTATATTTTCATGATCCTGAGGTAGCAAAGACAGTTGTTCCTGTGACTCTGTGACTAATTGATCCTGATTGCTTTGCAGAATTGATTTAACCTGTTTAAGCTTATAAAGACCGCTCTGGTTGGCGATTGCACAGGCATTATTGATACGTTTCGTGGGATATTTG